>OCHN01000059.1_pt1 | contig 108126 bp, 120 predicted proteins | sample 1538911 | NCBI WGS metagenome assembly OCHN01 (sample SAMN04571736, study PRJEB22368) | human gut metagenome | biome: human gut; material: stool | host: Homo sapiens | place: Luxembourg | collected 2013-01-11 | reverse complement strand
CCTGTGGAGCTGATTAGCAGTCAGCCGTCTGATGATTTCCCAATTACAAGTCGGGACGTCGGGGACAAATAGGCTTGTATTTTACATATTTAGGAATAACAACAGTTAGAAAGTCGAGAGGAGATAAAGCAAGGATGGAAGATAGAAACGTCAGGCGTGGGGATATTTATCATGCCGACCTTGATCCTGTATTTGGAAGTGAACAGGGCGGTTATCGTCCGGTGCTGGTGATTCAGAATAATATAGGAAATAAATACAGTCCGACAGTGATTGTGGCAGCAATTACAAGTAAAGAAAAAATGAAACTGCCGACACACATTGCAATTCCAGAAATCGAAGGTCTGGAAAAGGATTCTGTAGTGCTGTTAGAGCAGCTTAGAACTTTAGATAAAAGACGGTTGGAAAATTATGTATGTACGTTGAACCGGGTAGAAATGGAGAAAATCAATAAAGCAATCCGGAGAAGTACCGGGATACCGAAAATCATTGAAAAACCGTTGGTCGTGAGCCTGTGCAGAGTATGCGCAGGCAATTTTTATGATGTGCCGGGACATTATATCCGGAGGGTGAATCCAGAACAGCGATATAAGGATACTTGTATGTTTTGCAATATCAGAAAAGGATATGACTATTATATAGGAAAGAAGCGAGTGTGAGGGTAGTATATGGAGCAAGAAAAGGTACTTTTAAATGTAGAAGAAACAGCAGCTTACTTGAATCTTGGGATGACGAAAACTAGAGAATTGATGAGAGAAAATGAAAAAATATTTGTTGTCAGAATTGGCAATCGTAATTATGCACATAAGCTCTTACTCGATAAATGGCTGTTAGCACAGGTCAGAAAGTAAGTCAAGAATGCGAAACAAAAATTCGCATGTTTGTTTTGCACGTTTATGAATGGTAATTTGAAGGAGCAACAGATAAGAAGTTTTTCAGGAGGAAACAATTATGGCAAAAGCATTACCAAGAGGAGTTAGAGAGAAGAACGGTTCATATGAAGCAAGAGCGGTTGTAAACGGAATTAGAATCAATTTATATGGAACAGATCTAAACGAACTGATGGAAGAATTTGAAAAGGCAAAAGAAAATGCCAGGGATACATTGGATTATAGAAAAACCAGAATCACATTGAATGAGTGGTTTGAAGAATGGTTTTCAGAGGTAAAGCAACACCGGGTGAAAGAAACGAGTATTGCACCGATGAAAAATAATTTCAAAAGAACATTTGGTTTTTATATCGGGTCAATGAAGCTGAAAGATATTAAACCGTTGGATGTTCAGAGAGCATTAAATGCAATGGAACAGAATCAAGTATCGCACAGTGCAATGCGAGAAGCATTGGGGCGTTTAAGAGAATGCTTAGATTTTGCATTAGGAAACCAATTGATTAAAGTAAATCCATGTTTGATTGTAGAAGTACCATGGACATTTAAACAATCAAAAGAAGAAATTGCATTAACCCAGGAAGAACAGGACAATTTCCTGAGTGAGATGGAGGATAGCTGGTATAAAGAAATGTTTTATTTCATGTGTCTTACAGGTGTCCGAGTTGGAGAACTTGGTGGAATGAAATGGAGCGATATAGATTTAAAAAAGAAAGTAGTTCACGTCAGACGTTCCTTGAGTTGTAGTTATTATAATGGAGAAAAGAGAATGATGCTTGTAACTCCTAAAACGGTAAATTCAATCAGAGAGATTCCGTTTTTAGGAGAAATGGAAGAAATATTAAAAGCTCAGAGGAAAAAACAGAATAAGCTAAAAGAGGAACTGGGCAGTCGCTGGAGAAGTACGGATGATTTAAAAGATTTGGTATTTACAACAGGTATGGGAAGTCCCTGCGTCAGATATGTTGTAGAGAAAGAAATAAAAAAGGCTTTAAAGAGAATGAGAGAAAAAGAAGGAGTTCTGGCAGTACAAGAAAATAGAGAACCCAGAGAGATCAGGGACTTCCACCCACATAGTTTACGACATACGTTTGCTACAAGATGCTTTGAAAAGAAAATGGAACCGAAGGTTGTCCAGAGGTTGATGGGACATTCGAGTATCAGCATCACATTAAACATTTATACGCATGTCTTGGATAATATAATGGAAGAAGAAATTAAGAAATTTGGAGTGGCGAAGACACAGACACCGGAAGTATATTATAATGAAGAAATTCGAAGAACTAGAATTTCGGCTATGAGCCACTGTTGATTATAAAATTATAAATATGTATAGTTTACTAGAAATAGAAAGAAAATATGGTTATAATAAGAGAAAAAATATATTGGAGAAAAGAGGGCGTTATTTGAAAAAGAAAGAATGTGCCTACTGCAAAAAAGAATTTGATTCAAATCGAAAAAGATCAGCAGAACATATTTTCCCACAGGTTTTGTTAGAGCTTTTTCCAGAACAGGATGTTTCGTTCACCCCGGAGAGAACATTTAAAGATAATTTTGGTTTAACAATTGCAGATGTATGTAGTGAATGTAATAATGGCATTTTGTCTGGGTTAGATCAATATGGTGGAAAATTGATAAAAGAACAATTTTTAGAAGAAATAGATTATAATTTGAAAGACTCAGAGATAGAAAAAGAAATAGATTATAGTATTTTTGTCAAGTGGATAATAAAAATTACATATAACTATATGAGAAGTCGAAAAATGGATTGTTCTTTTATAACGAAATATATTGAATGCATATTGGAAGATAAAGAAATGCCTGATGCTTTTAATGTTTTTATGGGTGTACATGTCAATACAACACCATTACCAGAACGATGTTATGAATATAAACCTTTAGAAATAGTTGAGGAGCCTAGACTTATTGGAACAGCATTAGGCTTGTCTATGATGTATGATTTGCCGTTAGATTATAATAGAGTCATAATTTCTGGTTCCGAGGCTACATTGTGTCTAAGATTTGGAAATGCTATTATATATATAGTATTTTGGAAAAATAATAGTATAAAGGAAATGAGAACAAAGTACGTTGACTTGTTACAAAAGGAATTTAATTTTAAAATGCTTAAGCCTGGGAAAAATAAATATAAATTAAAAAGAGTAACAGCTTCAAGTAATATATCAATGGGATATTGGCATTTATTATCTAGAAGTGCTTTACGACAGGACGATATGTTGGTTAACAGTCTTATACATGGTAGAGATGTTAAAGCAGTTAGAAAAAGTTTTGAATCTATGAGAAGTGAAGAAGATTGGAGAGCGTCACAGTTATTGGTGGAAAGAGATATGTTTCCTGAAAATAGAAGGGTAAAAAAGGAATATGAGGATTTCTTTAGAAATAGAGATTGAAAAGTGATGCTATGAATTGAAGTTGGGGAACGAAAATATTCCCCAACTTTATAAAAAGGATTCCCCAAATGATAAAAAATGAAATTGAAATCAAGCAACAAATGCTCAAAAATATTCCCCAACTTAAAAATTTGGGGAACACCGGAAATCGTCAATAAGCTAGAAAGAGAAATTCCTTGAAAGTGGTGATAAATACATAGCTGTATTATATATAGGTAGCAATACAGGCAAGGAGTGTAATTACAAAGTTCACAAATCAGGCTGGAATGTAATCTAAAAGTCGCAAAACAGATGAACGCATAATCTTACAGTTCGCATAAGAATTTGAACCGTATTATTATCATGTAAATCAACGAAAAACCTTGAATTTCCTATGAAAATGGGATGATTCAAGGTTTTTTTGCGTTGCCAAGCATGCGACAAAAAGGTCCGGTGGACCTTTTTTAGTGTTGGGGAATTAAATATTGACTTATCGTAAATTATCGCTATTTATGTATGGAATTGGGTAAAAGTTGGGGAGTGAGTTGGGGAATTTCAATTCCCCAACTGGTGTGTGAAACTTCGCCTCATTCTTCTGAAATAAGTAGGCGGAGATTGCCTGTTTTAATTTGTTAGATTCTGTTCTTGCAAGTACGATGATTTCCAACAGTGATTATATCGTGATGCTCAATCAGGCAGAGCCGGACAGAGCAAAACTGGCAACACTACTAAATATCTCCACAGAACAGATGGGATATATGCGGTGAAGAGTTGAAGGTTATGGACAAAGTTACGGAGCGATTGTTGTGGGGAGATTATTTATGTAGAAATAAAAGAATGAGAATTCAGTCAAAAGATTATATGACACAGAAATGAACGAAAATTTAAGAAAATCTAAATAGTATTTCCAACTGTTTTCCAGTATACTGAAACTATGATTGGATATCGGAATTTAAGTTATGGGGCGATGGTATTGTGCGATAACTTAGAGGGACAAAGTGTATATAGAAAGTGCTGCGGCTTCCTTATTGAGGCAATGGAGAGGAAACTCAGGAATCGTGGAAGCCTTTGCTGAACACGATTCCCGCTTTCAGAGGTTCCTCGGAATGGTTTGCCGAAGGGAAGCCACAGCACTTTCTATATACACTTTGTCGGACTAACTTCAACAAACTTTTACACCTTAAAAGTAGAATGATGAGGAGGGAATGAAAATGAATGTAAATGGGAATTTCAAAGACAATCTGATGGGGAAGAAAAAGGTGATTTTCATCATCTGCCTTATTTTTGCAGTCGCTCTGATTGCCGCAATCCTGCACATGGTTTCAGGAGGGGGAAAGGATTCCGCGAAGAACATCCTCTACGCGGATAAGGTCAGCGTGATCACCGGAAACGGAAGCGGAACCGTGAACCGCTTTGCAGGCGTTGTGGAGGCGCAGGATACTTTGAAAATCTCACTTTCAGAAGGACAGAAAGTGAAAGAGATTTTCGTGGAAAAAGGGCAGGAAGTGGAGCCTGGGACGAAACTCTTTGAATATGATACAGAGGAGCTTGCGATGACACTGGAGCAGGGAAATCTGGAACTGGAAAAGATAGGAAACAGTATTTCCAATCTGAATTCACAGATTGCGGCCTTAACGACAGAGAAAAAGAATGCACCGGCAGGTGAGCAGCTTTCTTATACAACGCAGATCCAGGAGCTGCAGACGAATGTAAAACAGGAAGAATATAATTATAAAGTAAAAGAACTGGAAGTGAACCGGACGAAGAAGAGTCTGGAATCATCCACGGTGACATCCACGATTGCAGGAATTATCCAGGAGATTAATCCAGATCCTGGTTATGATGATTACAGTGGAGAAAAGCAGGCATTTATGAGCATTCTTTCTACCGGAAAATACCGAATTAAGGGAAAAATCAGTGAACAGAATATCGGTGAGCTTCAGCCGGGAATGGATGTGACGGTGCGGGCAAGGAATAACCAGGAGGAGATCTGGAGGGGATCTGTGGATGTGATCGACACAGAAAAACCGGAGAGCAGTTCACAAAGCGAGATGTATTCCGGTTCGGATTCTTCTGCCCGGGCAACTAAATATTCATTTTATGTAACGCTTGAAACCAGTGATGGTCTGATGCTGGGACAGCATGTATATATCGAGCCTGGAACCGGAGTAAATACAGAGGGATTACATCTGATGACTGCTTATATTGTAGATGCAGACGGGAAAGAGCCTTACGTTTGGGTAGCAAATAAAAAGGACAGACTGGAAAAGAGAAATGTAAAGCTTGGTGCTTATGATGAGGAGCAGGATACATGGGAAATCACAGAAGGACTGAAAGAGACGGATTACATTGTCTGGCCGGATGGAGAATGTAAAGAAGGAGCAGCCGTTCAGAAGAACGAAAATGTACAGGCAGGAGGCATGGAAGAGGGGGAATAAAGGATGACTTTTCAAAAAAGAAATAAGAAAAAAATTCTTCAGATCGGGATTGCTTTGGTTGTCTGTGTATGTTTCATTGGAGGCGGCATTATATTTGCAATGAAAAAAAGTGAAAAAGCGGTCAAGGTTGCACCGGTAGCCAGTATGAGTAATGGTGGATGGTATTCAGAATCGGATATTTATGATTATGCGAAGGTGCAGGCAGGTGCGAGCCAGGACATTTACCATGATGATACCCTTACGATCAAGGAGATTTATGTCAAATCAGGGGATACGGTGAAGATCGGCGATCGTCTGGTTGCCTATGATACTACGCTTGCAGGACTTGAGCAGGAAATGAAGCAGATGGAGATTCAGGGGATTGAACTGAATATTCAGAATCAAAAGGCAGAATTAGAGCAGCTGAAAAATGCAAAGATTGTTTCGTCTGTTGAAAGAAGCCAGGATGAGCTGCGGAAAATGACTGCAAAAGGAACCAGACCTGGAATAATACGGACTGCGGATGCAAAGAAAAATGAAGGGGAAAATCCGGATACTTCCGAAAATCCTGAGCAGCCGGAGACACCAGAAAATCCGGAAGGACCGGAAAAACCATCAATCGGGAAGCCGTTTCCGGAAGAACTGAAGGATAAGATCATTTATAAAGAGATTACAAAGGACGCTGCTCCTTATAATGAAGATGGAGATGGAACAAAAGAAAAGCCGTATCGCTATCTTTGTGCGCCGGGAGCAACGGTAAATGCGGAGTTCATGCTGAAAATGCTGGAAGAGAGGGCAGTCTGTATCTTTGATGTAGTGGATCAGGAGAAGGAACCGACGCTTCTTTTATACTCCTGGACGCTGGACGGAAAGACCGGACAGGTGATAAAGCCCGAAAATCCGGAGCAGCCGGGGACACCGGAAGAGCCGATAATTCCGGACGAACCGGATAACCCTGGTGGATATGAAGAACCGGATCCAGGAGAGGCAGATGGAATGACCAGGGAAGAGCAGGCAAAGCAAATCCAGGAAAAAGAACAGAAGATCAAGGACCTGGATCTGGAAAAGCGAACAGCACAATTGGAATTGAAAAAGCTGGATAAAAAAGTAAATAATGGTGTTGTAAAGAGTACAGTAGAGGGAACGGTAAAAGCTGTACTTGACGAAGAAGAGGCAAAGCTGGAGAATAAACCGGTTATATCTGTGACCGGAAAAAATGGTTGTTATGTAATCGGAGGGATTGCCGAAAGCAGCTATGATAAATTAAAAGAGGGTATGACTGTGATGGTGACTTCCTGGAATACGGGGAACTCTTATGAGGCAACGATCACCAGCATCGGTAATTCACCGGTTGAAAGTATGAAGAGCAGCGAGAATCCTAATATGTCCTACTATCCGTTTACTGCAGTGGTTGAGAAAGATGCAGACCTTTCATCTGGTGAGGGTGTCAGTATTTCCGTAGACGGACTTTCGGGTGACAGTGGGAATTCGATTTACCTGGAACAGATGTTCATAAGAGAAGACGGAAACCGCTCCTATGTATACAAGAAAGGAAAACATGGAAGGCTGGAGAAGCAGTATGTAGAGGTTGGAAAAAATATGTACGGTTCCATTGAAATCGTTTCCGGACTTACCATGGAGGATGAGATTGCATTTCCGTATGGAAGAAATGTAAAAGAGGGTGCGAAGACAAAGACAGTGGAGTCATTGTATGATTATAATTAATGAGGGGGTGAGGAGATGCTTGAAGATATCAGGCTGGCATTTCAGGGAATCTGGAGTCATAAGCTGCGGTCTGCGCTGACGATGCTTGGTATTATTATCGGAATCGGATCGATCATTGCAATTGTTTCAACGATCAAAGGAACCAATGAGCAGATCAAGAAAAATCTGGTTGGCGCGGGAAATAATGCGGTCAATATCCAGCTTTATCAGGGAGACTGGACACTGGATCTGTCTTATCAGGAGGTTCCGGATGGAATACCGGAGATTTCAGATCAGGTACTTGGTGAGATCCAGGCACTGGATGAGGTGGAAAGTGCAGCCCTTTATCATAGACGGAATGAATATGATGCTGTATATGCAGGCAGTCAGAAGCTGGCAAGCTGTAATATTTTTGGAATAGATTCCAATTATCTGGATGCCTATGGATTTCAGATCACAAAAGGGCGTGGCTTTTCCGAAAAAGATTTTACTGCAAACCGAAAAGTTGTGTTGCTTGATAAAACGACAGCCACAGCTCTATTTCCGGATGGAAATGTGATTGGAAAGATTATTGAGGTTAAAGGGGAGCCATTTACGGTGATCGGTATGATGGCGAGAAAAGAAAATTCGCAGCCGGTGATCAATTCGATGGAAGACTATTATCGTTATGTATCCACGGATGGAAGCGGAACGATCTGTATTCCGGATACACTGTGGCCGATTATTTATCAGTACGATGAACCGCAGAATCTGGTTGTCCGTGCGACAAGCACAGATGAGATGACTGCGGCAGGAGAAAAGGCGGCAGATATCCTGAACAGTTACCTGACCGTGTCTGATGAGACGATAAAGTATAAAGGGGAAGATCTTCTGGAACAGGCGAACCAGATCCAGGAGATCAGCAGCTCGACGAACCAGCAGCTGCTCTGGATTGCAAGCATTTCACTTCTGGTTGGCGGGATCGGTGTTATGAATATTATGCTGGTGTCTGTGACAGAAAGAACGAGAGAAATCGGTCTGAAAAAGGCACTGGGGGCAAGAAAAAGAAGGATCCTGACGCAGTTTCTGACGGAAGCGGCAGTACTTACCCTTCTTGGAGGTCTGATCGGTGTGGCAGGAGGGATTGCGCTTGCCTATATTATTTCCGCAGTCTCGGCAGTTCCGGTGGCAATCAGCGGAGTGTCTATTCTGGTCGGAGTAGTATTTTCCACATTGATCGGAATTATTTTCGGACTCCTTCCGTCGGTGAAGGCGGCGAACATGAATCCAATCGATGCACTGAGAAGTGAGTAGGTTTATGTAGAGAAGAATTATTTGTCGGATCCAAGATTGCAGATAAATGGATAGTATCTGTTCTACAGGAAAGTGGCGTGCCTTACTGGCACGCCATTTTTAAAAATTCTTCCATTGCCCTTGTCTGGTAGCGACCATTTTTCCAGTAGAACCGGATGTCACGGCTGCTTTCGCCTGCAGGAAGCTTATAGTACACCACATCAGAGGTAAGAGGTACTTTTGAGAGCATGATATCTCCGATAAAAGAGATTCCCATGCCGGAGCAGGTGATGTTGTAAGAAGTCATCTGCTGATCCATTTCCAGGATGATATTTGGTTCAAAGAGATTGTTCTGGCAGATCATACGGGCACGTTTTCCAGTGTCGTTTTCCGGTTTCAGCATAATAAAAGGCTCACTTTTAAAGCGTGTCAGAGGAACGGGAGGACAGGATTCTTCCAGAAATTTTTTGCTCAGGATATCTTCTACAGGAAGCTGATAGGAGCGCAGCGTATTATTGATCGGGAATGCTCCCGGAACAGCAAGGATCAGGTGCTCTTCCTGAAATTTACGGTAGCCGTAGATGGTGGCATCCAGAACACTGCTGTCCAGCATCAGATCCAGCTGCCCGTGTCGCAGCATACGGGCAAGATTGGCAGTGGTTTCTTCAACCAGGCTGATCTGGATCAGAGGATATCTGCGGGCAAAATCCGCGATCAGCGAAGGCAGGATCCAGGAGGAAAACAAGTTGCTTCCTCCGAGGGTGAGTGTTCCTTTTTTTAGGTCGCCCCAGTCGTTTGCAAATCCTTCAAATTCATTCTGGATACTTTTTATTTTTTCTACCGCTTTGATATACTGTACCCCACATTCGGTAAGGGAAAGTGGTTTGGTACTCCGGTCAAAGATCGGATATCCGATGTGATGCTCGACACGCTTTACGTTGGCACTGAGTGAAGGCTGTGAGATAAATAACTTCTCAGCCGCCTTGGAAAAGCTTTTTTCCAGATAAACTTCATAGACATATTCCATTCCCTGAAACATAGGTATTCTCCTTTGACATAGTTTTAAAATTATAGTTACTATAAAAATATATGTATTAGATTATATTGTAACACAGAGCTATAATGAAAACAACAAAGGCAATACGCCAGAGAAAAATGGAAAATCGAGGGATTTTGAGATGGAAAATGGAAAAGAAAACAAAACAGGTTATCGTGTAGAACAGGATTCAATAGGGGCAAAAGATATTCCAGGAGATGTATATTACGGGGTACAGTCACTGCGTGCTGCGGAGAATTTCCGTATTACCGGGCTGAATATGCATCCGGAGATCATCAACAGTCTTGCGTACATAAAGAAAGCATCTGCGATCACCAACTGCGAGAGTGGGATTCTGGAAAAGAAAAAGGCAAAAGCAATCGTACAGGCATGTGATGAAATCCTTACAGGAAAATTGCATGAGTACTTTATCGTAGATCCGATCCAGGGAGGTGCGGGTACTTCTCTGAACATGAATGCAAACGAAGTCATTGCCAACCGTGCGATTGAGATTCTTGGCGGGAAAAAGGGAGATTATTCAGCAATAAATCCGAATGATGATGTAAACTGCGGACAGTCCACAAATGATGTTATTCCGACAGCTGGCAAGATGACTTCACTCAGACTTCTTCAGAATCTGAAAAAAGAACTGCTCAGACTTCATGGAGCGCTCTGCAAAAAGGCAGAGGAATTTGACCATGTGATCAAAATGGGACGCACACAAATGCAGGATGCAGTTCCGATCCGTCTGGGTCAGGAATTTCAGGCATATTCCGATGCCATCATGCGTGATATCCACCGTATGGATAATGCGATGGACGAGATGCGTACCGTCAACATGGGTGGAACGGCAGTCGGAACCGGAATCAATGCAGATGAAGCCTATGTAAGCCGCATTGTTCCGAATCTTTCAAAAATATCTGATATTCAGTTTGTCCAGGCTTTTGATCTGATCGATGCAACCCAGAACCTGGATCCGTTTGTGGCAGTATCCGGTGCAGTGAAAGCGTGTGCAGTCACACTTTCCAAGATTGCCAATGACCTGCGTCTGATGTCATCCGGACCAAGAGCCGGATTTGGTGAGATCAACCTTCCGGCAAAGCAGAATGGTTCTTCGATCATGCCGGGAAAAGTGAATCCGGTCATCCCGGAAGTAGTGAACCAGGTCGCATTTAACATCATTGGAAATGATGTGACGATCACGATGGCAGCAGAGGGTGGACAGCTGGAACTGAATGCGTTTGAACCGATCGTATTCTACTGTCTGTTCCAGTCGATCGATACACTTGCATATGCAGTGCAGACTTTTATTGACAACTGTGTGACAGGAATCACAGCCAATGAAGAGAGATGCCGTCAGCTGGTAGAGAACAGCATCGGCGTAATTACTGCAATCTGTCCGCATGTAGGCTATGAGAAAGCAGCGGAGATTGCGAAAAAAGCAATGAAGACCGGGGAATCCATCCGTAATCTGATCCTCAGAGAAGGTCTTTTAAGTGAAAAAGAGATGGAAACCGTTCTGGATCCGGTCAATATGACAGAGCCAGGTATTTCGGGAAAAGAACTTCTCAGAAAATAAAGAATAAAATTTTTCTAAAAGACATGATTTTCTCCTTTTAAGGGTGTACAATGAAACATACGCGTTTCATGAGTTACAACTTAAAAGGAGAATTTTTATGCTTCAAATTCAACATATCTGCAAAGAATACCGTACAGGTACGCTGGTACAGAAGGCACTGGATGATGTAAGCCTGAATTTCAGGGACAATGAATTTGTTGCGATCCTGGGACCGAGTGGTTCGGGAAAGACGACGTTTCTTAACATCATCGGTGGACTGGATCGGTACGATAGTGGTGATCTGATCATCAACGGGATTTCTACGGAAAAATATAAAGACAGAGACTGGGATTCCTATCGGAATCATACAATTGGTTTTGTATTTCAGAGTTATAATCTGATTCCACATCAGACGGTGCTTGCCAATGTGGAGCTGGCACTGACTATTTCTGGGATCGGGAAGGAAGAACGGAAAAAGAGAGCGATTGAGGCTCTGAAAAAAGTTGGTCTTGGGGAGCAGTTGCATAAAAAACCGAGCCAGATGTCAGGCGGACAGATGCAGAGGGTGGCAATTGCCCGTGCGCTGGTCAATGATCCGGATATCCTGCTTGCTGATGAGCCGACAGGAGCGCTGGATACGGCGACCAGTGTGCAGGTTATGGAACTTTTAAAAGAAGTGGCAAAAGACCGGCTTGTTGTAATGGTTACACATAACCCAGAGCTTGCTGAAGAATATGCGACCCGTATCGTAACGCTCAAGGACGGAAAGATCCGTTCGGATACGGACGAATTTTATGTCAATGAAGCGGTCATGAAGGAGCCGGAGCATAAGAATATGGGGAAAGCTTCCATGTCATTTCTGACGGCTCTTTCCCTGAGCTTTAATAACTTAAAGACAAAGAAAGCAAGGACTCTTCTGACATCTTTTGCCGGTTCTATTGGAATTATCGGGATTGCACTGATACTGGCACTTTCCAACGGAGTCAATGCCTACATCAAGTCAATTGAAGAAGAGACTCTTTCCGAGTATCCGCTTCAGATCCAGAGTACCGGATTTGATATGACATCGATGATGGTAGGCAATATGGACAGTGGTTCGGGCAGTTCGGATAAGAAGGAGACAAAAAAAGACGGGGAAGTCAAGGTTATGCAGATGATGACCAATATGTTTTCCACGATGGATTCCAACGATCTGAAGTCTTTAAAAGAATATCTGGATGGAGGAAAAAGTGGAATTGAGGACTATACCAGTGCCGTTGAATATTCTTATAATATTTCACCAAGAATCTATCGGCAGAACAAGGATGGTTCCATTCGCCAGGTGAATCCGGACAAATCCTTTGAGTCGCTTGGAATCAGCTCTGGTGCAAGTACTAACAGTCTGATGTCATCGATGATGAGTACGAATGTTTTTTATGAAATGCCTAAGACGGAGGGGCTTTATGAGAACCAGTATGATGTGAAGGCGGGACGCTGGCCGCAGAATTATAATGAATGTGTACTGGTGCTGACTTCGGACGGAGGCATGAGTGATTTTCTCCTTTATACTTTGGGACTGCGGGATCAGATGGAACTGGACGAAATGATCCAGGAATTTATCAATGAAGAAGATGTGAACACTCCGGCAAATATCGGAACATATACCTATGAGGATATTATTGGAAAAACTTTTAAACTGGTCAATGTGTCTGACTGCTACGAATATGACAGCCAGTACAAGATCTGGAAGGATAAATCCGATAATAAGGAATATATGAAGAAACTCGTGGATCAGGGCGAAGAACTTAAAATCGTCGGAATCGTACAGGCATCGAAAGATGCAAATGCTTCCGCTCTGACACCGGGGATCGGTTATCCACAGAGTCTTGCCGAGCATGTTGCGAAAGAGGCTACGAAAAGTGAGATTGTAAAAGATCAGCTGGAGAATCCATCCAAGAATGTATTTACCGGAGAACCGTTCGGGACGACAGAAGAGAAGAATGGACTGGATGCGAACAGTCTGTTTACGGTAGATGAGGATACACTTCAGAAAGCATTTGCTTTAGACGACAGTGGATTTTCCGGTGATATGTTGTCGGCAGATTCCCTGAATCTGGAAAATGCATTCCGGATGGGTGGGGATTCTCTGGATTTGTCCGGGATGATAAATCTGGATCAGATCAGTCTTGACGTGTCCGGTATGCCACAGATGAATCTTGGCGATATGATCGGAAGCCTGGATCTTACCGTAAAACCGGGTGGAATGCAGAAGTTGTCTGAGGGTGTTATGGAAGGTTATCAGGAGTATGTGAAATTCCATCCAGAAGCAGATTATTCAAATCTGGCGAAAGATTTTATGGATTACCTGATGACGGATGAAGCGCAGAAGATCCTGAAAGATAATCTGCAGGAGATCATTGAGAGCACCGGTGGGTTTAAGATTACAATTGATCAGATGCAGGAGCTTGTACAGCGTGTGATGGAAGGATATCAAAAGTATGCTGCGGAAAAAGGATATACAGATCCGGATAAATTTGGAGAATATCTGGCGGAGTATTTACAGACCGAGGAAGCAAAAGAGATTATGAATACCTGGCAGCAGGAGATTTTTGGAGATACGGTGATAAATATTACTTCTGACCAGCTGAAAAAACTGACAAAAGAACTGGCGAGTAGTTATCCGGCATATGCTGCAGCGAATGGAAAAGCAGATCCGACCAAAATGGGAGATTATTTTCTGAACTACCTTGCTACAGCAGATGGAAAACAGCGTCTGATGAACGGGCTTTCCGAGGTGATCGATATGGATCAGCTGGAGAGCCAGTTAAGTGCGACAATGGGAAGTTACATGGCAAAGGCAATGGGAATTTATACCCGAGCAATTTCGGATGTGCTTGAGACACAGATCACTTCGGCAATGAATCAGATCGTCACTCAGATCACAGAAGAAATCGGGAACGCCATGCAGGCTGCCATGGGAAATGTGGGAACCCATCTGCAGAACATGCTTGAAAGTTCGATGAAGATTGATACCGATGCATTTGCAAAGGCATTTCAGATGAATATGACAGAAGATGATCTGAAAGAGCTGATGACATCCATGACAATGAGCGCGACTGCTTCCTATGACAATAATCTGCAGAAGCTTGGATACGTGGATTTTGCGAACCCGAGTCAGATTTCCATATATCCGACGGATTTTGAGAGCAAGGAAAAAGTGGTGAAAATCCTGGATTCTTATAACAGCCGGATGGAAAAAGAAGGAAAAGAGGAACAGATCATCACTTATACCGATATAGTCGGAACACTGATGTCTTCCGTGACAAATATCGTGGATATCATCAGCTATGTGCTGATTGCGTTTGTGGCGATTTCCCTTGTAGTATCTTCAATTATGATCGGGGTTATCACCTACATCAGTGTACTGGAACGGAAGAAGGAGATTGGAATCCTGCGCGCGATCGGGGCATCTAAGAGAAATGTATCGCAGGTATTTAATGCAGAAACCGTTATCATTGGTCTGTGTGCCGGACTGATCGGAATCGGACTGTCACTGCTGCTTCTGATCCCTGGAAATATGATCATCCATGCGGTGGCAGATAATAACAAAATTAATGCATTTTTACCAGTGCTTCCGGCAATTGTGCTGATTCTTTTGAGTATCGGGCTTACCCTGCTCGGTGGAATCATTCCGTCAAGGAAAGCAGCAAAGAGCGATCCGGTGACAGCGCTTAGGACAGAATAAAAAAAGAGAATGAGGGAAAAGGAAAATGGATAAAGAGAAAAATACAAAAGCAGTGAGTGAGGAAAATATTTACTGTCTGAATGGAAGAGTGCCGGTAAAAAAGGCGATTCCGTTCGGACTACAGCATGTTCTGGCAATGTTTGTGTCGAATTTGGCACCGGTGCTGATCGTGTGCAGTGCGGCATTTGTGAGAGGATCGGAGAATCACTTAAGTGCTGCGGAAATTACGCAGCTTCTGCAGTGCGCGATGTTTGCAGCGGGGATCGGGACCTGTCTGCAGCTTTACCCGGTATGGAAGATTGGCTCCAGGCTTCCGATCGTTATGGGAGTCAGTTTTACCTTTCTTGGTAGTCTGCTGATGATCTGTACCAATCCGGAACTTGGATATGAAGGGATGGTAGGTGCGGTGATCGCCGGAGGTATTTTTGAGGGACTGGTAGGAATGAGTGCCAAATACTGGAAACGGCTCCTGACACCGGTAGTATCGGCATGTGTGGTGATTGCGATTGGGCTTTCCCTCTTGTCGGTAGGAATGGATTCCTGGGGCGGTGGAAACGGAGCAGAAGATTTTGGAGCGTGGTATCATCTTCTGGTCGGATTTTTCACACTGGTTGTGTGTCTGGCTGCCCGTTATCTGTTAAAAGGTGTATACAAGAACCTGAATGTACTGGTTGGTCTGGTCTGTGGGTATCTTCTGTCCATTATATTTACTGTGGCAGGGAGTGCACCGATGGTTGATTTTTCAGGAATTACAAAGACGATCGAGCAGGTTGGTGTATTCAGCCTTCCAAAGCTTGTATTTTTTACTTCCCATAAACCGGTTTTTGATCTGGGAGCATTCTTTACTATTGCAATTGTATTCCTGGTATCGGCAGCGGAGACAACGGGTGCAACTACTGCAGTGTGTACCGGTGCACTTGGACGGGATATCAAGATGGAGGAACTGCAGGGGTCTCTTGCCGTGGATGGATTTTCCAGTGCGATTTCAGGATGCTTTGGATGTCTGCCGCTTACTTCTTTCAGTCAGAATATCGGGCTCGTCACTATGACGGGAGTTATCAACCGTTTTACGATTCTGATGGGGGCTTTGATTTTGATCCTTGCTTCTCTGTTCCCGCCGCTTGGAGCTTTTTTCAATTCGCTTCCGCAGGCGGTACTTGGAGGATGTACGGTTATGATGTTCGGATCGATCATGTATGAAGGAATCAAGATGCTCAAAGGGTGTGTGTTTGATGACAGAACTATGATCATTGTATCGCTGGCATTCTGTATCGGTGTCGGACTGACACAGACTTCCGGAAACTTCTTTTCCGCATTTCCGAAGGAGGTAGGAGATATTTTTAATGGAAATGCAGTTGCAGGGGTGTTCGTGGTGTCATTGATCTTAAGTATCTGCCTTCCGAAGAAAAAAACAACAGATTTGTAAAATGTGATAAAAATAAGTCAATCAGAAGGAAGAGATGAACGAGGATGAGGACAAAAAGAAAGATCGAAGCGCAGGCGTCTGAACAATTATAATCGAAAAATGTTGAGCAAATAAGGAACTGCGTGCCGGAGATGCGCACTTGCACGAAGATGAAGAATGGCGCAAGCGACCGCGCTCGGCGCGAGAATGTGCCGAGGCACATTCTTTTTTAGTGTGGAAGTGACCAGTTCCAGAAGCTTGTTCATTATATTTGACCAGCTTGGAAGTATTTGCTGTATAGAGCATTGGAATCAATGTAGCAGCGTCCTGGAATTGCTGCATTTCTTCTGGTGAAAATCCGGTTGTGCCGCATACCAGGGCTTTTTGTGTTTCACTACGAGGGAGAGTACCTCCAGACTGGTTTCTCTGGTAGAAAAATCTATGATGACTTGACCGGATCCGCACCGAATATTCAGTAAGCTATGATTCCAATTGTAAGAACTAAAAAATCATGCTATACTTACGGCAGATGAAAAACTGACAGGATAAGACAACAAAGGAGAGGCACATGAATTCTAATTTTGAATATTATAAAGTTTTTTATTATGTGGCGAAGTATGAGAACCTTACAAAGGCATCCAGCGTTCTGAAGACGAGTCAGCCGGCGGTGACGAGAACGATACACAACCTGGAAAATGAACTGGGATGTCGGTTATTTACCAGAAGCAAATCCGGCATGAAACTGACACCGGAGGGAAGAACCTTTTACAGCTATGTATCGGCAGGGTGCGCCCAGTTTTTTAAAGGGGAAAATGATCTGAGCAATCTGATCAGTCTGGAGAACGGGACAATCTATATCAGTGCGACTGAGACAGCCTTGCACTGCTTCCTGTTCCGGGCAATGGGAGAGTTCAACAGCATTTATCCGAACGTACATTTCAAAATCTTAAATAACAGTACCATGGACTCGGTCAACGCGGTAAAAGAAGGAAAGGTAGACCTTGCATTTGTGTCAACGGATCTGCAGGTAAATAAGCCGCTCAGGATGAAGAAACTGCGGGAATACCATGAGGTGCTGATCGGCGGCAGTCGTTACATAGAATTAAAAGGAAGAAAGATTTCATTGGAGGAGCTTTCGGCTTATCCTTGGATCAGCCTGACTTCGGAGGCACTGACCAGAAAATTCCTGAATAATTATTTTGCAGATCATGGTCTGCAGTTTTTGCCGGATATGGAGCTTGCGACGACAGACCTGATCTTGCCGGCAGTCCGTCACAATCTTGGAATTGGATTTGTCCCGGAAGAATTTGCCGAAGAAGAGAAGAAGGCGGAAAATGTATTTGAAATCGAAGTGGAAGAGAAGCTTCCGACCAGAAATATTATTCTGATCTATGATACTGAGTATCCTCAGAGTATTGCATCGAAGGAGTTTCAGAAGTTTCTGAGCAGTCAGAAGAACTAAAGAAGAAATAGATTTTCAAAGTGGATTGTGCAAATCGGTATCCTTTGTAGCCGGGATGTGTATCTGCAAAGAAAAATATAAGGAGAATGCCCCGGAATTTTTTATGTGTGGATCATAAAGTTCCGGAGCATTTTTATATTTGTAAGTATAAAGTTATAAAGTAGAATTTTGGATTAGAAAACGATTGATATTATTTATGCCATTCCCAGTTTCTGATTTCTTCCAGATCCTGTCCATATTCAGCGATGTACTGCTTGTGCTCAACCAGTTTGTCGTTCATCTTCTGAATCAGGAATGATCCCTTATTGCCAAGCTGTGGCAGATGCATGATTGCATCTTTTACAAGGTTGAAACGGTCAATCTGGTTCTGTACACGCATGTCAAATGGAGTAGTGATCGTACCTTCTTCCTGATATCCATGAACAGAAATGTTGTGGTTGTGACGTTCGTATGTCAGCTCATGAATCAGTGTCGGATATCCGTGGAATGCAAAGATAACCGGTTTATCTTTTGTGAAGATTGCATCGTATTCTGCATCACTTAATCCGTGTGGATGTTTGTGGTCTGATTCCAGTTTGAACAGGTCAACTACATTGACAACGCGGATCTTGAGCTCTGGCATTTCATCACGAAGGATAGTAACAGCAGCCATAACTTCAAGAGTAGGAGTGTCACCGCAGCAAGCCATAACAACATCTGGTTCTTCACCGCAGTCATTACTTGCCCATTCCCAGATACCGATACCCTGTGTACAATGCTTTACAGCCTGTTCCATAGTCAGCCACTGGCAGCTTGGATGTTTAGACGCTACGATTGCATTGACATAGTTCTTACTCTTGATGCAGTGGTCGAAGCATGAGAGTAAGCAGTTTGTATCCGGTGGTAAATACATGCGGACAACGTCTGCCTTTTTATTGGCAATGTGATCCAGAAATCCTGGATCCTGATGTGTAAATCCGTTATGATCCTGTTGCCATACATTAGATGTCAGGATAAAGTTCAGCGAAGCAATCGGCTGTCTCCATGAAAGCTGGTTGCAGACCTTCAACCATTTTGCATGCTGTGCTGCCATAGAGTCAACGATACGGATGAATGCTTCATAGCTTGCAAAGAATCCATGACGTCCTGTCAGAAGATATCCTTCCAGCCATCCTTCACACATATGTTCACTTAACATACCGTCCATGATACGTCCGTCTCTTGCAAGGCAGTCATCAGTGTCAAGCAAGTCTGCCTGCCAGTCACGTTTCTGTTCTTCAAATACTTTGTACAGACGGTTGGACATACTTTCATCTGGTCCGAAGATACGGAAGTTCTTACTGTCTTCATTTAATTTGAAGATGTCGCGGATGTATCCGCCAAGTTCGATCATATCCTGTGCTTTTGTCTTGCCAGGTTCTACTTCGATTCCGTATGAGCGGAAATCCGGAAGACGAAGGTCTTTCAGAAGAAGTCCGCCATTTGCATGCGGGTTTGCACCAAGACGGGCATCTCCCTTTGGAGCAAGTTCTGCAAGTTCCGGAATCAGATGTCCTTTTTCATCGAAGAGTTCTTCTGCATGGTAGCTTTCCAACCATTCTTTCAGAAGGTCAAGATGTTCTGGTGATTCCATAGAAAGCGGTACCTGATGTGCACGGAAAGATCCTTCAATCTGAAGTCCGTCAACAACCTTTGGTCCTGTCCATCCCTTTGGAGTACGAAGAACGATCATTGGCCAGAACGGACGGGTAGGATCATTGTTTTCACGGGCATTTTTCTGGATTGCTTTGATTTCTTCGATGCAGGCATCCATAGTTTCAGCCATTTTTCTGTGCATAGTCATCGGATCGTCACCTTCTACGAAGTAAGGTTTCCATCCGCAGCCCTTGAAGAAGTTTTCCACTTCCTCATGAGAAATACGTGAGAAAATGGTCGGGTTACTGATCTTGTATCCGTTCAGATGAAGGATTGGAAGAACAGCACCGTCTGTGATCGGGTTCAGGAATTTGTTGGACTGCCATGAAGTAGCAAGCGGCCCTGTTTCAGCTTCACCGTCACCGACAACAACTGTAGCGATAAGATCTGGGTTGTCCAGAACAGCACCAAAGCCGTGAGCAATTGAATATCCAAGTTCTCCACCCTCATTGATAGAACCTGGTGTTTCTGGAGCGCAGTGACTCGGAACTCCGCATGGGAATGAGAACTGCTTGAACATTTTCTTCATGCCTTCCTCATCCTGGCTGATGTTCGGATAAACTTCACTATAAGAACCTTCCAGATAAGTGTTGGCGATCAGGAAGTTTCCGCCATGTCCCGGACCGGAAAGAAGAATCATATCCAGATCATAACGTTTGATGACACGGTTGCAGTGTACATAGATGAAGTTTTGTCCAGGTACGGTTCCCCAGTGTCCGACGATTTTTTTCTTGATCTGATCCATGGTCAATGGCTTTTTCAGAAGCGGATTATCAAGAAGGTATAACTGACCGGCTGACAGGTAGTTGGCAGCACGCCAGTAGGCATTCATTTTGTTGAGCAGTTCATCAGATAATGGCTGCTTTTCAAGACATAATTTATTGTCTTCCATTTTAGTACCTCTCTCTTTCTCTAGTTCATTTTTGTTATTTTTTTAACTGGGTTCATCATATCATGAGTAAAAGATAACGTAAAATAGCAATAATGAATTATATTCATATCAAAATGTTATGGATAGGAAGAGGGGAGTTCCTTAATTTCGTAATAGGTGGTAGACAGTGTGAAAAAATTGAAGTATAATTATGAATAGCTGTTTTTATGTAAGATTTTTGAATAAAGCGTTTAAAATGTAATGTTTTGACAGAGAAAAACAGTGTATATAATGTAGATTGACAGTTTTTTAGTGAGGGAGAATTTATTATGAAGACTACTCTGATTATTATGGCAGCAGGAATCGGTTCAAGATTTGGAACAGGAATCAAGCAGCTCGCCAAGATGTCTCCGAATGGGGAGATCATTATGGATTACTCTATTTATGATGCAAAAGAAGCTGGTTTTGATAAGGTTGTATTTATTATCAGAAAAGATATTGAAGAAGAATTTCGTTCTGTAATCGGGGATCGTATCGGAGATCAGATCGAGGTGGAATATGTATATCAGGATCTTGCAGATATTCCAGCTGGTTTTGAAGTTCCGGAGGGACGTACCAAACCTTGGGGAACCGGTCAGGCAGTCCTGTGTTGTAAAGATGTAGTAAAAGAACCGTTTGTGATCATCAATGCAGATGATTATTATGGAAAGGAAGCGTTTAAGCTTCTCCATGATTACTTGATTGCGCACGCAGAGACAGCAGATAAGATGCAGATGGGAATGGCTGGTTTTATTCTGAAGAATACGGTTAGTGAAAATGGAACAGTTACCCGCGGCGTATGTGTGGTAGATGAAAATGGAATGCTTGAACAGATACATGAGACGACTGGGATCAGTATCCAGGCTGACGGGGTACACTGCGACAGCGAAGCGGTTCAGAAATGGATCACACCAGATTCTAATGTATCCATGAATATGTGGGCTGGTTATCCGGATTTCATTCAGGTTCTGGATGAGAGATTCGCAGAATTTTTAAAAGATGAAGCAGGAGATCCTTTGAAAAAAGAATATCTTCTTCCAAATATTGTAGGAGATCTCTTAAAAGAAGGAAATGTGGATGTAAAGGTTCTGGAAACACACGATAAATGGATCGGTATTACTTATAAAGAAGATACAGAACTTGCACAGGCCGGATTCAGGAAGATGACAGAGGATGGCGTTTATCCGGAAAAATTGTGGAATTAAAGAACAGAAGAGGAAAAAAACTATGAGTGAGTTGAAACAGTTAGAAATGCAAAAAGATGATGAGATGGAGATCGATCTCGGAGAAATTTTTCATTTGCTGATGAATAAATTGTGGATAATTGTTTTGTGTTTTATCATAGGAGCGACACTTGCGTTTGGTGGTACGAAACTGCTGATCACACCGAAATATTCCGCTTCCTCAATGATTTATATCTTAACAAAAACAACAAGTGTGACATCCCTTGCAGATATTCAGATGGGTACGCAGCTTACAGCAGACTTTGAGATTTTGGCAACGAGCCGTCCTGTTCTCGAAGAAGTAATTGAAAAATTAAATCTGGATTATACATATGAAGAGTTAAAAAGTATGATTCAGACAGATAATCAGACAGATACCCGTATTTTGAGATTTACTGTTTCGAATGCAAACGCTAAAGAAGCAAAGAAAATTGCAAATGAACTTGCGGATGTGACAGCTGAGAGAGTGGCATATGTAATGTCCAGTGACAAGCCGAAGGTTGTTGAAGAAGCTGTTGTGCCAAAATATCCTTCTTCACCGAATACTAAGAAGAATACTGCAATGGGTGGACTTGCATTTGCGTTTGTGGCAGCTACTGTTATTGTACTTCGTTATCTCATGAATGATACAATTCAGACAGAAGAAGATATTAAAAAATATCTTGGACTTCATATGCTTGCAGCGATTCCGACAGAAAAGAGGGAATCGATTTGAAAGACAGGACAAGAAAGATTATTGTTGCGGTGTTGCTTGTGATAGCAGTCTGCTGTGCAGGTTATCTGATTTGGTATTACGCCACGGCGGCAAAGACGAAGCAGTCGTATGATGATGCAAAAAAGCTGTCAACGGAAAATGTGAAACCGTCAAAAACAAATAGTGATGACGGAGAGCAGACAAAGCCGGAGATACCGGTTGATTTTACTGCTCTTCAGGAAAAAAATCCGGACATTTACGCATGGATTAAGATTGATGGAACAACCGTTGATTATCCGGTTTGCCAGAATAATGAGGATGATAATTATTATCTATCTCATACCTGGGAACGGGTAGAAGCGGCGGATGGTGCTATTTTTACACAGGCATGCAACAGTAAGAATTTTACAGATTTCAATACGGTTATTTACGGACATCAGATGGGTGAGGGTGTAGATACCATGTTTCATACACTGGATCGTTATCTGGAAGAAGGATATATTGAAAAATATCCAAATGTGATCATTTATACACCAGATCATGTTCTGACTTACCGGATTTTTGCGGCAGTTATTTATGATGACCGTCATCTGATCAACTCTTTCAATTATGTAATGGATGACCAGAGACAGGCTTTTCTGGATTCACTTCAGGATTCCAGAGACCTGAGAAGCCGTTACAGTGATATCGAAAGCGTAGGAACAGAAGACCGGATCCTGTCGCTCAGTACCTGTGTGACGGGAGAATCAAACCATAGACTTCTTGTGGAGGCGGTTCTGACAAATGAAGAATAGAAATCTGGTAATCGTGATACTTGCAGTTATCTGCGCAGGGCTGTTGGCAGGTGTCGTTTATACGGTTACAAAAGGGAAAAGCGGTACGCAGAAAAAACAGGAGGCATCGGCAGAAGCGGGTGCAGACGAAACGGAATCACAGTCCGGAATCATCGAAGAAGACGGAAAGAAATACAAACTCAACCCGGATATCAAGACCGTTCTGTTCATGGGTGTTGACAAGGAAGAAAAAGCAGATCTTGGTAATAACCCGGGAGAAAACGGACAGAGCGACAGCCTGAATCTTCTGGTCCTTAACAAAGAAGAGAAGACGGCACAGATCATTCAGATTTCCAGAGATTCTATGGTGGGAATCGATATTTATGATGTGACAGGTAACAGGCTGATGACGGAAAATGGGCAGATCGCACTTCAGTACGCATATGGGGACGGGGCAGAAGAGAGCTGCCGTCTGACATCTGAGAAGGTATCAGAACTGATGTATGGCGTGAATGTGGATTCTTATTTTTCACTGACGCTGGAGGGGCTGGTTGTAGCAACCGATGCGGTTGGAGGAATTACTCTTACCGTGCCAGAAGATTATACAGCTGTTGATCCTGCATTTGAAAAAGGTGCAGAAGTTACTCTTAATGGGGAACTTGCTGAAAAATATGTCCGTAAAAGAGATATTGAAGTCCTTGACAGTAACAATCAGCGCATGGAACGTCAGTCACAGTTTATGGATGCTCTGATCGAGAAGATGCAGAGTATTCAAAGCGAAACAGAGTATCTTTCTCTGTACCAGAAATTGGAGGATTACATGACAACAAACATGACTGCGGATGAGATGGAAGAGCTGACAGATTATAAGGTTGCAGAGGACACCGTGAAAGTTCCGGGTGAGATTATTGAGAAAGACGGACATGCGCAGTATCTGGTAGACAATAAAGAATTAAAAAAAATAATATTAAAAATGTTTTACAAAATAATGTAATTGTAGTATAGTATAGCTTGATATAGCGAATATCAAATAAACTATGTGAGGAGGTCAAAGAAAATGAAGTCAAGAATCTTAAAGACAGTTGGTCTTATTGCAGCTATGGTATCCTGCATTGGAATGACGGCATTTGCAGCACCAAGCCCGGCAGCTTCTACAGTTGTTACAGCTGTAAGCAGCGCAACAGATACAGATGGTAATGCTGTGAATGTTTCTATCACATCTGAGATCCCGACAGAATACACACAGGCAGTTGCAGACATTAAGACTGAAGCAAAATTGAAAGAAGTAATTGGAAGCGATTTTAATGCGAATATGACAGTTGCTGATGTTAAGGAAGTTACAGCGCCGGAAGGAGCTAAATTCCCACTTAAGATCACATTCGTAATGAAAGGTGTAACAGCTTCTTCTAAAGTTCAGATCCTGCATTACAATAGATCAGCATCAGCTTGGGAGAAGATTGATACAACTGTTGCAGATGGAACAGTAACAGGTACATTTAGTTCACTGTCACCGGTTGCATTTGTTGTTGACAAGACAACTCTTACATCCGCTACAGGAACAGCTACTTCACCGGCTACAAGCGCAACAGCTGTATCAGCAGTTGCAGTACTTGGACTGGCAGCAGTAGCAGCAGTATTCGGTCTTAAAAAGAAAGCTGTTAGATAATTTACAAACATATGTTGAAAGCGCTTCTTTGTGGCAGTAGTCACCGTGAGGGGCGTTTTCTTTTTGACAGGAGAGATACGTTTTGATGTTGGTAGATATTCATTGTCATATTCTTCCGGGAGTGGATGATGGAGCACCGGATATGGAGACTTCCAGAGCAATGATACGGGATGCCTATGAGCAGGGAGTACGTTATATCATTGCGACTCCGCATTACAGACCGGAGATGTTTGAGCCTTCCATGAAAAAGGTGATCCGGGTATACCATGAACTTCGCGATTATGCTGAAGAAGTTGGAATTGGACTGAGGCTTGGCTGCGAGTATTACCGGAATGAGCAGATGATCCGGCATCTTGATAAGAAGCTTCGGCCGACGATGCTTGGAAGCAGATATGTTTTGGCAGAGTTTTCAACCAATGACAGTTTTGTCACGGTCCGTAATTACATTTATGAGCTGATCACCAAGGGATATCGACCGATCGTTGCACATGTTGAAAGGTATTTTTGCTGTCAGGAACCGGAGAGAATCCAGGAACTGAAAAAACTTGGAGCACAGATCCAGATAAATGCAGATTCCGTATTGGGATATGAAGGACATACGATTAAAAAGTTCTGTGCCGGCCTGATGAAAGATGATCTTGTTGATTTTATAGGATCAGATGCACACAATCTGGAGGGGCGGAAGATGAACCTCGGGAAGTGTGCCACTTACGTCAGAAAAAAGATGGGACAGGATTACGCAGAAGAGATTTTTGTAGATAATCCAAGACAGATATGGAAGAGCAGATAAAGAGATTCAGATAGCCCCGCGTGGGGAAGAAAGCAGGTGTTTTGTTGAAAAAGGTTAATTTATCGATTGAAAAGAAAAGCTACGGGGTGCGTGAAGCAATCCGGACATTGCGTACCAATCTGCAGTTTTGCGGAGATGATAAAAGAGTCATTCTTGTAACAAGCTGTGTGCCGAGAGAGGGGAAAAGCTCTGTTTCTGTTGCGCTGGCAGAATCAATTGCAGACATGGGAAAATCTGTTATTCTTGTTGATGCGGATATCAGGAATTCTGTTATGGCATCGAAACTTCAGATTACCGGTGCAGATAAAGGGCTGTCACACTTCCTCTCCGGACAGTGTGTGCTTGCAGATGTGATTATGGCGACAAATATTCCGAAATTTCATATTCTTCTTTCCGGACCGGAGGCTCCGAATCCGACAGAGCTTCTGGAATCCAAACGTTTTACCGGTATGCTGGAGTCCATGAAGAATGTCTATGATTATATTATCATTGACTGTCCGCCGCTTGGTCTTGTTATTGATGCGGCAATCATCGGACATCAGAGTGATGGCGCGATCATTGTTGTCGAAGCAGGTAAGACCAAATACCGTCTGGTGCAGAATGTAAAAGACCAGCTGGAAAATTCGGGAGTGTCCGTTCTTGGTGTTGTCCTTAACAAGGTAGAGCGTAAGAACCAGAAGGGATATTATAACAAATATTATGGCTCGCAGAAGTATGAGGGTTATTATGGACACAATGAAGAAACAAAAAATGCATAAAAGTGAAAATAACACTTGCAATTGTTAAAAGTTTCTGTTAAAATAACTATTGTTGTGAGTCTGCAAGATTTGTAAGCGGACATTTCAGATCGTTAGGAGGTGCAATCATGGCTAAATGTGCTATTTGTGAAAAGGGTGCTCATTTCGGAAATAACGTAAGTCACTCTCATAGAAGATCATCTAAGATGTGGAAATCTAACGTAAAATCCGTTAGAGTTAAAACGGAAAACGGCGGAACACAGAAAATGTACGTATGTACAAGCTGCCTGAAATCCGGACGCGTTGAAAGAGCTTAATCTGAGCGGAATGATAAGAACCGAAGCTTTTAAGCTTCGGTTTTTTGCGTATACGATGAGTCAAATACGGAGTTATCCAGATTTGTGCTCGCACAAAAATCTGATTAGATCTGTATTTGGCGAATGTACGACAGTGGACTGTTAAGTGAGCTGCCGTATAATCAGGCAGGTGTCAGCATGCCTGATTATCGGGCTGCATTGGTTGTAAAAGCATTGGAAATAGAGTATAATATTTTCAACGTTTAAAAATAGATTTATTGATATGAATTTTGAGAATTGGAGGATGGCATATGAAGGGAAGTATGAGTACTGATTTAGGAATCATCACGATCGATCCGGAAGTGATCGCAAAATATGCAGGATCTGTAGCAGTTGAATGTTTTGGAATTGTCGGTATGGCAGCTGTCAGCATGAAAGATGGTCTGGTAAAACTTTTGAAAAAAGAAAGCCTTACAAAGGGAATCCAGGTCGGAATCTCTGATGAGAATAAGATTACACTTAATTTTCATGTGGTCGTAGCTTACGGAGTAAGTATTTCAGCAGTAACAGACAATCTGATCAGCAACGTGAAGTATAAAGTTGAAGAATTTACAGGTATGAGCGTCGATAAGATCAACATCTATATCGAAGGCGTCCGCGTGATCGATTAATTAAGGAGGAACTTGTTGTGGCAACAAAGAGTATCGATGTAGAACTGCTTGCGAAGATGTTTCTTGCAGGCGCACAGAATATAGAAGCAAAAAAGGAATATATCAATGAACTGAACGTGTTCCCTGTACCGGATGGTGATACAGGAACCAATATGTCTATGACAATTATGGCGGCAGCGAAAGAAGTAACTGCACTGGAAGGCATGGATATGGCTTCTCTTGCGAAGGCAATTTCATCCGGTTCTCTCCGTGGTGCAAGAGGTAACTCCGGTGTTATTCTATCCCAGCTGCTCCGCGGATTCACAAAATCCATCAAGACGGAAAGCGAAATTGATGTACCTGCACTTGCAAGAGCAGCTGTACGTGCAAAAGAGACAGCATATAAGGCTGTTATGAAGCCGAAAGAAGGTACGATTCTTACCGTTGCAAAAGGGGTGGCTGAAAAGGCTCAGACACTTGCAGAGGAGACAGATGATCTGGAAGAATTTCTCCCGAAGCTGATTGAAGAGGCAGAGACTGTTCTGGCAAAGACTCCGGATATGCTTCCTGTATTAAAGGAGGCAGGTGTTGTAGATTCCGGCGGACAGGGACTTCTGGAAGTACTGCGCGGGGCATATGATGCATTCCTCGGTAAAGAGATTGACTACAGCGCACTTGCACCAACTCCTCAGGCTGTTAATGCAACAAAGGCTGAAACTGAGGGTACAGTGGATATCAAATTTGGATACTGTACCGAATTTATTATTCTTCTGGATAAAGAATTTACAGAAAAGGATGAAATAGAATTTAAGGCTTATCTGGAATCCATTGGTGATTCTATCGTATGTGTAGCAGATGAAGACGTTGTTAAGATACATGTTCATACGAACGATCCGGGACTTGCAATCCAGAAAGCACTTACTTATGGACAGTTATCCCGTATGAAGATTGATAATATGCGTGAAGAGCATCAGGAAAAGCTGATCAAAGATGCAGAAAAGCTTGCAGCAGCCCAGAAAGAGAAAGAAAAAGCCAAAGAGCCACGTAAAAAGGTCGGATTTATTGCTGTTTCGATCGGAGAAGGATTAAATGAAATCTTCAAAGAACTTGGCGTGGACTACATTATCGAGGGTGGTCAGACCATGAACCCGAGTACGGAGGATATGCTGACAGCGATCGATCATGTAAATGCAGACTATATTTACATTCTTCCGAATAATAAGAATATCGTAATGGCTGCAAATCAGGCGCGTGATCTGACAGAAGACAAGGATATTATCGTAATTCCGACAAAGACCGTTCCGCAGGGAATCACAGCAGTTCTGAATTACAATGCAGAAGAAGATGTGGATACAAATGAAGAGACGATGCTGGAAGCGATCAAATGTGTAAAGACAGGTCAGGTGACTTATGCTGTCCGTGATACCCACATCGATGATAAAGAAATCCATGAAGGTGATATCATGGGAATTGGTGATGCAGGTATCCTTGCAGTTGGCAAGTCTGTCGATGGTACTACAAAGGACATGCTGGCACAGCTGGTAAATGATGATTCTGAACTGATCAGTCTCTATTATGGAGAAGAAGTTTCCGAAGAAGAAGCAGAAAAGCTGACAGCAGAGATTGAAGAATTATATCCGGATATGGACGTAGATGCACACATGGGCGGACAGCCGATTTATTACTATGTGTTGGCGGTAGAATAGGCTTATGAATGAGCAGTCAGAAATCCGTAACCTGAAAGGAATCGGGGCAAAAACCGAGGAACTGTTTCACAAGATGGGAATTTTTACCATCGGCGATCTGCTCCGTTATTATCCCAGAGGATATGATGTATATGAAGAGCCGGTGAGCGTAGGAGAGCTGGAAGAAGGAAAGATCAGCACGGTAAAAGGCGTGATATACGGAAGAGTACAGGTTGGAGGAGGAAAGCGTATGCAGATTACGACAGCATACGTAAAAGATCTGACTGGTACTTTGAAGGTGATCTGGTTTCGTATGCCGTTTCTGCGTAATACATTGAAGCAGGGAATGCCGGTTATCATAAGAGGACGGGTAGTTTCAAAAAAGGATCAGCTGATTATGGAGCATCCAGAGTTATTTTCACCACCGGATAGTTACGATAAAAAGTGTGGAACTCTTCAGCCAATTTATCCGTTAACTGCCGGTATGACGAACAATGCGGTAGCAAAAGCGGTTAAAGGTGCGATGGAATATCTGGATCTCGTCTCTGATGATCTACCGAAAGATCTGCGCCTTCGATATCATCTGGCTGAGTATAACTATGCGATCCGCGGGATACATTTTCCACTGGATAAGGCAGAATTCTACCATGCAAGAGAGAGACTTGTATTTGAAGAATTTTTAGTTTTCGTGCTTGCTCTTCGCAGGACGAGGGAGCGAAATGAGCGTGCCGAAAACGGATTTGTGATAAAAAGGCGGTCGGAAATCGACCGCTTTCTTGCAAATCTGCCATATGAACTGACCGGAGCACAGAAGAGAGTCTGGGAACAGATCCAGGAGGAGATGTGCGGAAAGCTAGTGATGTCACGCCTGATCCAGGGGGATGTTGGCTCTGGCAAGACAATAGTAGCGCTTCTGGCTCTTCTTCTGGCGGCACTGAACGGTTATCAGGGCGCAATGATGGCTCCGACAGAAGTTCTGGCCAAGCAGCATTACGAATCAATCATAGAGATGCTGGAAAAGTATCAGATTCCGGTGAAAACCGAGCTCTTGACCGGGTCGATGACAGCAAAGGAAAAAAGGGAAGCTTATCAGAGGATTGCTGCGGGAGAAGTGCAGATTGTTCTGGGAACCCATGCACTGATCCAGGAGAAGGTGGAATACCAGAATCTGGCACTTGTTGTTACCGATGAACAGCACCGATTTGGTGTCCGTCAGAGAGAGGCACTTGCCGGGAAAGGACAAATTCCTCATATTCTTGTAATGAGTGCGACACCGATTCCTCGAACACTGGCAATCATTTTATATGGAGATCTGGATATTTCGGTGATTGATGAACTTCCGGCAAACCGTCTGCCAATCAAGAACTGTGTGGTGGATACCAGTTACCGACCGACTGCTTACCGCTTTATGCAGAAGCAGGTCGCCGAAGGAAGACAGTGCTATGTGATTTGTCCGATGGTAGAAGAGAGCGAGGCAATGGATGCAGAGAATGTTCTTGACTATGCGCAGCTTCTGCAAAGTGAGATGGGTGACAAGATCCGGATCGCTGCGCTTCATGGGCGGATGAAACAGGCAGAAAAAGACGAGATCATGGGAGCATTTGCAAAGAATGAGATCCAGGTCCTGGTGTCGACAACAGTTATCGAGGTTGGTATCAATGTGCCGAATGCTACGGTGATCATGGTGGAGAATGCTGAGCGTTTTGGGCTGGCGCAGCTTCATCAGCTCCGCGGGCGCGTAGGACGTGGCAGACACCAGTCCTATTGTATTTTTATGAGTGGTTCGAAGACGAAAGAGACAAAAAAACGACTTGAGATCCTGAACAAATCCAATGATGGATTTTTTATTGCGAATGAAGATCTGAAGCTTCGGGGACCAGGAGATCTTTTTGGAATCCGGCAAAGCGGATTAATGGATTTCCGGATCGGAGATGTGTTCCAGGATTCGGAGCTTCTGAAAAAAGCAGGAGAAGCTTCGGGGGAAATCCTGAGGGAAGATCCACTGTTAGAAGGCGAAAAATATAAACTGCTTGGTGAAAAGCTTGCGGCATACATTTCGGGAAACAATCTGGAAACGACGTTGTAGATAAAAAGATAGTGGGCAAATTGTTCTGCCCACTATCTTTTTATTCATAAAACCAGTAAATAATAAATTTGTTAAGGGATGCTTCTTCACTGTATGAATAAGAAACCTGCCAAAGTCCATATAGCTCACCCAGGTATCCTGCACCTTCTTCCATGAGGGTTTCGTGCATCTCATCCACGACATCCTGATAGACTGCATCATCTGACATTTTAAATACCGTATAAGCCTCCTGGCTCTCAATCGATCTGTCGATCACTTCTCGCAGAATACCAGGCTCATAGGTATCATAATACATGCCGTTCAGCTGATAATAGTTCAGATTTTCAGACTGACATGACGGATATACATAGTCCGTGCTGATCATATGTGTTTTTTCTAGCTCTTTTTCACTGCAGCAGAGATAATCGTAAGCAATCAGGTTCGGTATCTGATAGCCATTATCTTCGCCGAGAAAAATCGGATCTCCCCAGGTTGTATCTACATAATAATACTGACCATTGCACTGAACAATATTCCATGCATGGTCTGCGACGCCTCCATTTGGATCTGTAGTCTGTCCGGTTACATAGATGCAGTAAATACCCAGTTGTTGCAGCAGATACTGGCAGCTTTTTGCATAGCCGGCACAAACCGATCTTTTTCCGACAAGAGCACTGTAAATATTCTGGTTATCCGGTGCATCAAGATCATAATCTACGTTATCTATGAGATAGGTGTAAATGTATTTTATCTTTTCGTATTCATCTGAAAGGTCTGAAATGCCAGAAAGACAGGTGGCTCTTGCCGATTCAATCTCCTGATTCCGTTGTTCTTTTTCTTCTCCTTCATAAAGATAATTGGGTTCTATTACTACATATCGGCTCTGGCCTTCAGACTGAGAATATTCTGTGGAAGTTGCATTTCCATCACACCAGAAAATTTCCGGTCTGTCATTTAACACATTCTGAAATACTTCATTTGCAGTATTCGCGTTGCTGCAATGCAGATAAATTTCTTTTTTATTTTCCTGGATACCCTGAAGAATTTCCCGGTAAACCGTTTGCTCTTCATCAGAAAGCTGTTCATAGTAGAATTCTCCGGTAACCTCTGCATCCGTAATTTTTTCCTGTTCATAAGGAACTTCTTCCGGCGCGGAACTCTCTGCTTTCGGAGTGGCTGACATTTGTCTGCCGATCAGGATTCCTCCGGATATAAGACAGAGACAGCCAAGTCCCAAAAGAATGAACGAAAAAAATTTCCCTGTTTGATGCATCTTTTTTCGCATAATCTATTTAATTCCTCCAAATACTCATCTGTATGTTTCATCATAACATACCCTTCATTTTTGCACAACACAGACATTTTTTACATATAATGTTTCTGACAGTATAAAAAGCCTTGAGGATATCAGATATGAGATTTTTGAAAGCCATGCAGACTTCTGATCGGGGAAATTTGCAGATACAGATTACTTCGTCTATTGATTCTTTTCCTGTTCCAGATGCGTCAATCCGTATTTCCTATACAGGTATTCCTGAAAACACACTGGAAGAACTGACAACCGATAGCTCCGGACAAAGTGAAACCATTGAGCTTGACGCACCGCCTGTGGAGTATAGCCTGGATGCAACAAATGAAGAACAGCCATATGCGGAATATACCCTGGAAGTAAACGCTCCGGGATTCGAGCCGGTCAACATCGCAGGAACGGAAATACTGGCCGGTGTGACGGCAATTCAGAAGATTCGTCTGCGTCCACTTGTCACGGAAGACCAGACCCCGGAAATCTTTGTGATTCCTGCACATACTCTGTACGGTGTGTATCCGCCGAAAATCCCGGAAAACGAGATCAAGCCGGTAAACGAAACCGGTGAGATTGTGCTAAGCAGAGTTGTCGTGCCGGAATACATTGTTGTTCATAATGGCTCACCACGCGATTCTACCGCACAGAATTATTATGTAAAATATAAAGATTATATCAAAAATGTTGCTTCCAGTGAAATCTATGCAACATGGCCGGAAAATACGATCCGGGCAAATGTACTGGCAATCATGTCTTTTACGCTGAACCGGGTTTATACCGAATGGTATCGCAATCAGGGCTATGATTTCACAATTACATCTTCTACGGCTTTTGATCACAAATGGATTCCGGAACGAAATGTTTTTGACTCCATTTCTACAGTGGTGGACGAACTGTTTGCAGATTATCTTTCCAGACCGAATGTAAGGCAGCCGATTCTGACACAATACTGTGACGGAAGACAGGTTCAGTGTCCGAACTGGATGACCAAATTGCCACAACCTATAAAGTAGCCGGAAAGCCCGTAAATACGAGGGTTTCCGGCATTATGAGTGGTATAAAAAGAAATGAATTTTCAGAGTATCGGATTCCCGATCGTAAACAATCTTATCTATGATCTGCTTTAAAGCTTCATTTTTCTGGACAAGAGAGTAAGAATCAGAAACCAGAATATCATGGACGGAGCTTACCCGATCCAGCATTTTAGGAGTAGGATCATCCGGAATCTTATCCGGCGTATTTTCTTCCAGCTCTGCAAGCTGCCGTTCCAGAGAGTCTCTTTCTTTGGCAATCAGAGCTTTATTTTCTTTATATTCTTCCAGTGTATCAATACCCTCTCTGTATGACGCACGTATCCTGTCCTCTTTGCCTTTCAAACTGGCAAGGCGTTCACTTATAAGGGTACGCTCATTAGAAAGCTCCTGTGGGCGAATTTCGCGCATTTCATAAACAATCGAATTGGAACCAAGAGCTTCTTCTAATGCTTTCAGGACTTCCTTTTCGATCACCAGAGAGCTTACACCGTGTGGTTTATCGCATTTTCCTTTGCTGTATCCGTAGCAGGAGAAGTACGCATACTTTTCCCCGTTGGCACGCTCCATGGTCGTAGCGGTCAGTGTGCGCCCGCATACCGGGCATTTCAGAAGTCCGGACAACCAGTGCTTATATGTAGAAGAGGGGCGCTTTCCAACCGGTTTATAGATCTTTTTCAGGCGTTCCTGGGCGGCATCGAAGAGTTCTTTGCTTATAATCGCCTCCTGCATTCCATCAGCAATGATCCATTCGTCCTGGTCTTTGATCCGGTTGGTGGCGTTTTCCATCCGGTTCCATCGGATCATACCGCAGTAGGATGGATTTTGAATAATATATTCGATACTGCGCCGTTCAAAAGCTTTCCCATGGGACGTTTTCAGTCCGAGAGAGTTCAGATACCGGGCAATATCGAAAAAACTCATTTTCCCATTTACATATTTATCAAAGATCATACGGACAATTGCAGCTTCTTCCGGAACGATAACCGGAGGCTTGCCACGTTCTATAACTTTATAGCCAAGTGGCGGTCTTGCCTGGTATGCACCGCGGGTAGCGTTTTCTTTCATGCCACGGAATACCTCACCGGATAAGCGAATGGAGTAGTATTCATCCATCCACTCTATGATACGTTCAATCAGAGAGCCGAACGGACCGTCTGCCAGTGGCTCGGAGATGCTGATCACATCTACATTATGTTGCTTCTTTAAAAGAGATTTATACACAATGGACTCTTCCTGATTCCGGGCGAACCGGCTGAATTTCCATACCAGGATGCAGTCAACCGGATGATCGGGACCTTTGGCCAGACCAATCATTTCCTGAAAACCGGGGCGTTTATCGGCTTTTCTTCCGGAGATACCGAGATCTGTGAAGATCTTCAGGATTACAATATTATTCTTGGCTGCATAATCCCGGAGAAGATGTTCCTGAGAATCCGGAGAGATTTCTTCCTGATCGTGCGTGGATACACGGATATATCCGTATGCATATTTTAGGCTCATTGTATCAGCTCCTTTGTATTTTATGTAAAAAAGGGTACAAAAATAACAGCCCGAGAACTTTTGTTCTCTTGCATGGCTGCTCCGGAGATGATACAATATTGTTTGCAGTTTGAGTATCTCTTCGGAGTACTGAAAGAAACATATTGGCGTATGTTTCATCGCTCAACCGTTCCTGTTGGCGCAGGGACGGTTTTTTGATTTATAAGTATCTTTTTGCTACTTCGATTAATTTATTTTTATATTTATATATGTCATTGAGCGAAGTTATATAAATGCGTTCAAATTTTTTGTTCTCATCCGGAATAAGCAATTGCTTGTTTTTGGTGTCAAGATTAAGCCTACAAATAGGTTTCCGGTTATTATCAGTATACAAAATACCGAAATAACTTTCAGTGTCTCTATAAACAATGTCTTCAACTGGAACAGTTCCGGCGAGCATACCTCTTATGATATAGAAACCTTCAATTTCTTCTTCGGTAGTAACAATTTTAGAAACAATTGTTTCTGCTATGAGATCTTCCGTATTATCATTATTTCCTGTTGCGTCTTCTGCGTCAGAAGAGAGAGCAGAAGATATTTTGCTGTTGACGATTTCGTTTACAAAAGATGAAAAGGCACGTTTTACAACAGGTGAGAATTTTTCAATCACTCGTTGGTTCTTTTGCCCATCATAAATATCGGTTAAGATGAAACGAACGAAATCATCAGAAGGAGATTCAAATTCCTTTTGAAGCACATTTTTGATTAAACTGCTGTATTTTAATTCTTCGGCGGTACTAAAAATTTTATCTTTATCAAAATTATCTTTACAGAACTTCTTTAATTCGTTAATGGATGTATCTTTTAGTTGAAGCATATTAAGCTCCAAAAACGGAACCAAATCCATTTTGTTAGATTCCTCAAGGTCGGTATAGAAACGATAAATAACTCCGTTTGTGAGAATGCCGAATTTAGCTGGAGAAGTTCCGAAATATCTAAATAACTGTGATGAGTGCTTATCTAATTGCTCAGAACAACTTTTACATTCTACCAAGATTATCGGCTGTCCGTTTTCGAGGATCGCATAATCGACTTTTTCGCCTTTTTTAATGCCGACATCAGCTATATACTCAGGACAAAACTCGGAAGGGTTAAATACATCATATCCAAGAAGTTGGAAGAGCGGAACTACAAGTGACATTTTTGTTGCTTCTTCTGTTGAAACGGTATCCTTTAACATTGATACTCTTTCTGAAAATTGTTTAATTGATTCAGTGAAATCCATAATTACCCTCTCTTTCTTTAGTAAAAATGTTTGTAAAACAAATATATAATCGCATATGCGGTTATATTCATCGTACATAGTTTTTTAAAATTTAGCAGATAATAACTGCATGGAAATCCTATTATCTAAAATCATGCACAAAAGAAATCTAACGGTACGTCAAGTAGAACAGATGACCAAAGTCCCAAAATCCACCATAAATGATATTATGAATGGAAAATCACCGCGGCTGGACACATTGGAGCAGTTGGCAGCAGGACTGAAAGTCAAAATATCTGATCTATATGACTCTCCGTACAAATAAGTGTCCGAGATCTCGGACAAATTTAAAAATTGCGTTACTTCTCCAGTTTTGGATTGTTAATATAGTAAGAAACAATATAAACAAGAACAAATGTTCGAAAAACTCTTGAAAATATTCAATCCAAGATGTAATATAATTACAAACATACGTTCGGAAATTCTGGAGGAGTTACATATGAAAGATCTCAAAATCCTATTATCAAAATTAAATGAATCTGATTATAAGATCATCCGGCAGCTCTATGCCATCTTATACAGATATCTGGAAAAACGGGGAAGGCTTTAGTCCTTCTCTTTTTTTATTCCATCAGAAACCCTTTTGAAATAATCACGAATCACTTTCTTTGATTTCTCATCCAGATCGTGATAATCTTTCATCATTTCTATGATCATATCGTAAAATGGATTCCCTTCTCCATCGTAGTCGAGAAGATCTTCCACAAAATAACCGATCTCGTCTTTAACCGATCTAGGTACAAACATTCCGCCCTCTCCGGTACGAAGCCATTTTTCGCTGATGTTGTGATTGGACAGCATTATGATGTGTTGTTCTGTAACTTTTCGCCGTCCGGATTCAATGTCGGAAACACCGGATTTAGAAATTCCAAGCCATTTCCCAAATTCTTCTTGATTCAAATTTAATGAAAGGCGAAGCTGCTTTAATCGTTCGTTCATTTTTGTTCACCCCTTTCTATGACGCATTATAACATACGGGAGAGTGTAAGTAAATAGAAAAGTTCGCAAACAGAACAAAAAGAAGTTGACTAAGTTCTGGATGCGTGATATTATATACGCAAACGGAACAACAGAAGAGAGGTGAGAAAAGATGAAAATCATACTGATTATATTACTTGCAGTAGCGGTAGCTAAATGGATCAAATGGAAAATAGTAACGCTTGCGTACATTTATTACAACGAAAAAAACCAATATCCTCACCCAAACAAAGAGGAAATGAGTGAGTGCATTGGTTATGTTGTAAAACACATTATCGGAGACTTAACTTGTCACAAATAAATTGTGTTATGACATCGACAGCAACTTTTGAAATTACATCAATAGAAAAAACTCCGATATTTGTGCAGACACCTTTGACTTTATCCCAAACAGGTTTGGGACGGATATGTTCAATGAATTCATAGCCGTCATAGGTTATCCGATATACATCGAGATCGTCAATAACATCATCGGCATCAGAATAATGGCAGTTGATAAAATCTGCATCATTAAGGACTAAAAGGGTATTTGCAATTTCTCCAATAGGATAGTCAAGCGAATTGGAAATAGCATAAATATCAACACATAAAATTTCAAGATCAGAATTTATGCCCAAATGTTCTTCTAAATAAAATAGGGTGTCGCGCAGACAATCAGGGTTGAGCTTCATAATGGTGTTCTCCTTTCGTAAAAAACTCGGCATGGCAGTGCCTGTATTTAAAAGTATAGGAGAATCTCCAATTATTTGCAACAGATGAAAACAGTGAGTAGAAAAGTGGGGTGATGAAAAGAATGAATGAACAGGAGAAAAAAGAAATAACTGAAATGACAGAAGCGGCAAAATATCTTGTGCTGCATGATCCACAGGGATTTGTGATTGCTAAAAGCAATATGGATATCTTAAAAGCCAGAGCGGATCTGGAGAAGCAGGGAGCGGAAATTGCAAGGTGAAGTCATTGGAATCGTAAAAGGATATGCGCTTTGTGCGGAGAATCAGAGAGTGAGGTGAGGAATGTGAAACTGAGAAAAATAATTGGAGAGATACTGATTTTACTGCCACCATTTATAACGACAATTGGTTTTCACCGTTTTCCGCATAACATAAGCCTTTTGATAATGGAGGCATTGGAGTTGCTTGGGTTGCTGAGCATCAGCATCACGGGGATGCTCATTGTATCAGACGAGATTCCGATAAGAATAATTGTCGAGAGAAACGAACAGGAGGATGATTAAGTGGAAGATGAAATTAAAAAGAAGTTAGATAACATCTTATTTGAAATCAGGTGGATGCAAAGAAATATGAATCCACCTGTCGACTATTCATTGATTGTTGTATGTTCCATTATTGCTTCGGCAATAACAACGTATGTAATGTCTAAGATATGAAAAGAGGTGATTGAATGGCATTGCTGATCAGCATTGTAGTCATAATTCTGTTTATGGCAAAGTGGGGAATAGAAAGAACAAGAACGAAGGCACTGATGTATTTTATTGTTGACAGAGGATACACTCCACCAACCAAACAGGAAATGATGGAGTGTATCAAGATAGTGACACAGAAAACAGTAGAAAAATGGATTAAAGCTTAAATTTAGAGATCTCTTCGGGAAGATATTTGTTTGCAAGAGATGTCGTCACACCTTCGGCAATAGCAGAAACGACCTTAAGACTTGCACCACCGATTTTATTGAAAAGCGATTGAGTATGTTTCCAATTTTCTTCAGTTCGCGTATTGGCAATAAATTCATGACCAAGAAGTTCAAGACAACAATCGAATTGAGTATGTCCCCATGCTTTTGTACCAGAAACATCTGATAAAAGGTTTGCTTTTATACAGTATTGGACATGATATAGGATTTGTTCAGTATCGTATTCGGAAAGATAATCGCTATAGTAATCATATTGGGTATCTTCAAAAGATACAGGATCATAGAGTGTTTCGTATTTTTCTACTGTAAAAAGAATAGCGCGAATGCAGGAAATATCAAGTTTCATTAAGAATCTCCTTTCTTTCAGACTCGGCATGGCAGTGCCTGTAGTTAAAAGTATAGGAGAAAACGTAGGACAAATCAACAAGTACAACCAGCATCGCATAGTTTAAAGAGAGGTGGTGGATTTGCAACATATTTTTATTGCAGAAATTGATGGAAAAGAAATTGACATGGCAGCCATGATGCCGGAAGAAAAGCAGAAGGCAATCATGGAAATGACCAGAAAGTTTGTAGAACATTTAGGATACCAGCAGGAGAAAACCGCGTAAGCGGTACCAGTTGGACAAGTAAAGGAGGGATGAGAAATGTTTTATAAGATTGCAAAGACATTAAGTAAAGTGACTATTGTTTTTGGGTTTATGTGTATGGTTGGTGGATGTTCGGTAGAACAGCAAGAACTGTTTTATTTGTATGAAGCTCTTGGACTCGCAGTATTTGCTGTCGGAGCATATGCACATGAATACTTCCGAATGTTGGAATACCGGTACCGGAAAAGAAAAATAAGGGAGGCGAGGGAGCGTGCCAGAAGAGAAGCAGCGTAAAAGGCGGATCAGAGTGGAGAAGCTGGATGAATGGATAGAGATTCTGAAATCGACAGAAAAAGTCAACCGTGATTCTGAGTATTTCAAACAGAACGCGATCCCGTATTTAGAGCAATATGTAGACAGCCTGAAAGAAGCAGGCAGAAAAACAGTAGTATTGGAGGACAAGCAGTGAAAACAGTAAAAGTAACACCGGATAATATCATTTCGGTAATAAATGTAGATTTTGATGATTTCCGTGATCTGCAGAAAGCAGTAGGCGGGCATTTTGAAACTGTAAGCACAAAAACCTTGTATGAGACGTTTAAAATGCCAATGATCATGCTGGTGGATGAAGACGGAATAATGAAACAGAAAGAAGTAAATCGTCTGGGAAGCTATTTCTACGATGCAGACAGGCACGGATGGCCAATCTTAGGAGACGTTGTATTTGCAATTGCAGCCGGAGAAGATATTGAAGCACCGGATGATGCGGAAGCTCTGATGGTATTCCTGAAAATGAATTTTTCGTACTTAAAAGAAGAATAAAAAACGCTTGCGAAAAGAAATATCGCAAGCGCCGCAACCATAAAGGTACACGAATAATCTAAGCACTTATAGTGTACCTTTTAGCGGCGGGAAAGTCAAGTATTTACAGGGCGACTGCCCTTTTTAATAACTTGATAAGACTATTAAAGTTATGAGGACACGCTATGAGAATCAGACGAGTGACATACGATTTGGGAAACGTAATAGAGAGACAGGAATATCTGGATGGAAGATATGGAGCACCGGGAGAGAAGAGAGCCAAAAAGAAGAAAGCCACACCGGAGGAAGTGGAGCAGGTCAACCAATGGACCAGGGAAAGGAAAGCACGTCACAGACTCCGGATGTACTTCAAGGTGAATGATTACTTCTTCACTCTCACATATCCGAAAGAAGAACGTCCGGCGGACATGAAGCAAGCGGTAAAAGATTTTGAAGATTTTTATAAATATTGCAAGAAAGAATACCGGAAACGTGGCGAGGAACTCCGGTGGCTCCGGAATATTGAATGCACGCCGTCTGGCAACTGGCATGTTCATGTAGTTCTGAACCGAATCCAGGATACCGATCTGATCATAGCTGCAGCTTGGAAGCATGGGAAGGTTCGGAATAAGCAGTTGCTATACGAAAAAGGAGAGTTCCGGAAACTCGCCCAGTACATCACAAAAAATGAGAAAACACAGAAAAAATATGTGGAGGACGGTGTTCTGGATCACAAGATCAAAGAAGCGAGTTTTTCAAGATCCAGAAATATGCCGCTTCCGGAACCGGAGACGGATATTCTGTACCGGTGGCAAAAAGAACCGAGACCGAAAAAAGGATACTACATAGTAAAGGACACCTATTTTGAAGGAATCAACAAAGCAACCGGATTTCCATATCGGCATTATGAAATGATCCGGATAAGGAGGACGGAAGATGAAGATAGAACTGTTCACGGAAGTAAACTTCCGGGGACCAACCGCAAAAAACGGAAAGTGCATCGCTCTGGTAGAATGCGAGACTAAGAAAGGACCGGCGGTGAAAGCACAGATCGAAACGGAACAGAACACGACCTACCACAGAATGAGCATGATCGCTATCCTTGTCGGTCTAAAGATGCTCCGACCGTGTGAAGTGACTGTCTACACGCCGGATCAGTTCCTGGTCACTACCATAAACGAAGGAAATATGGACAAATGGAAACGGGAAGAGTGGCGCAGACCACATGGAAAAGAGATAAAAAACAAAGAGCTCTGGCAGGAGCTGTCGGAGCAGATGGAAAAACACTGTGTAACCCTTGAATTTTCCGAGTCTACACGGTATTCCGATAGACTACAGTCCAAAATGAGATAAAAACAGGAGAAAACCTTGAAAATACCGAGAAAGAGAGGAATTTGAAATGACAACCAGTGGGATCACGAACATCAACGCCAAGCTGATTCACCAGCATCCGGATAACCCACGAAAAGACCTGGGTGATCTGACGGAGCTGAGTGAGTCAATCAAGAAGAAAGGAATTATGCAGAACCTTACGGTCGTTCCGGGGCACTGGGATGAAAACCGGGCGCACCATGAAGAAGGATACACGCTGATCATCGGGCACCGTCGGTTCGCTGCCGGAAAAATGGCAGGCGTAACTATGTATCCGTGCCGGATCGTGCAGGACATGAGCTACAAAGACCAGGTCGGAACCATGCTGGAAGAGAATATGCAGCGCATCGATCTGACGGTCCTGGAACAGGCGGAAGGCTTCCAGATGATGTTAGATCTTGGAGATACAGAAGAACAGATTGCAGAGAAGACAGGATTCTCCAGGACAACCGTGCGCCGGAGGCTGGAGATTGCGAAGCTCGACCCGGAGCTGGTGAAGGAAAAGACGGATGAAGACGGGGCATATCAGCTGAACCTAAAAGATCTCGCCGAACTGTCGAGAATCGAAGATGTTGAAACAAGGAACAGAATATTGAAAGATGCTGCAGACTCAAGACAGATTAAGTGGAAAGTAGAAGCGGAGATTAAAAACAAAGAGAGGGAGAAGAACAAAAAAATTATTGTTGAGCTTCTGGAGGAAGCAGGAATCAAGAAAGCCACAAAGGAGATAGAAAAAAAGAAGTATACGGCAGAGCTGAAAGATGTAAAAACGTTCAGCCTGGATAAAGAGCCACCAAAGAAAATCAATATCCGCGGAAAAGAACTGTATTATCTGGATGGTTGGAATGGGATTGATGTAGTGAAAAAACTCCCGAAATCTGAAAAGGTTGAAACGGAATGGGACAGGCAGAGAAAAAAGATAAAGCAGTTGAAAACTTTACAGAAAAAAATGAATGAAAGAAAAAAAGAATTCATCCGGACAATAGTAGACGGAAAGATCGAACTGTTAAAAGATGAGGAACGCCAGAAAATCATTGAAAAGATGATTCGGAACATGATGGAGAAGTCCTGTTGGTTAGGAAATGGAATGGTTCTAAAATTTTTTACCGGGAAAAGCCTGTATGATGCGGATGAGAAAGAAAAGGAAGAAGCAGAAGAAAAAATACAAACACTGGATACGCAGGTGTTGCTCCTGATTGCAATGAACAACATGATGGATGATTATACCGGGGATTTAGTAGAGTATTCCGGAGAATACAAAGAGGATGCCGGAAAGAGATACCAGGAATGCTTCAAAATCTTAATGCGTTATGGCTGGAGTTATGAAAGAGAAGAGGCGGATTTGGTTTACGGCAACCATGAGCTATACAAAAAGGAGTCCTAAGATGGAGCAGTTAAGTGTAGAGGATTGGAAACCGGATGCCTGCCCCAAAAATATAACCGTAGAAGAATATCTGGCCACATTTCCCAAAATCAAATTAACCCGCCGGGAATATCTCCAGACAATTCCCCTGTATCATGCGGCTCTGTACCTTGCAGAGACAACCCAAAAAGTACACAGTTCACAGGAATGGTATCTGTATTTAAACGAAAAAGTAGATCAAAACGGGGAGGTGTTATCTGGTGAATATGATGTTTCCGAAACCAACCAAACAGAAGAAACGTAAGAAGCACAAAAAAAGCATCATGCAGCCAAAAGGCGACCGCCGGTGCTACCTGTGTATGTTACTGGATGGAGATTTTACATACAAGCCATATCTGGAAGAGCATCATGTTTTGTTTGGTAACACCCATGCATTTGCAGAGGCGGAAGGGTTAAAAGTAAATCTCTGTTTGGAACATCACCGGAACGGGCCGGCAGCAGTTCACAACAATGCCAAGAACGCACGGATCCTGATGGCGAAAGCCCAGGAGGTTTACGAAAGAACCCATACAAGGGAAGAATGGATGAAAAACGCCGGAAAGAATTATTTATAGGCACCACAGGAATTTAATATATCACGAAATCTCGCAGAGTGCATGGCTGCCCGGTGCGGCAGCCGGAAAGGAGCGACATGAAGAAAGAGCTGTTTGAGCTTAAAAGAAACATGAGGATAGAATTATGCAACATCACCAAGATAACAGGTTATATCGTAGACAATAACAGGGACTGTCGGTTGGAGTTTACCAAGGCATTTTTAAATATTCCGGAAACAGAGCAGTTCAAATATTTGGACATTTTTGGAAAGGTCTTATCTGGAAAGCCGGGAAAAAATATGTTCCAGTTGGATTTTTTGGACAAAGAAAGAGCCAGATATTTAAATGCCATTGCAAATACAGAGCTGAAGGACGATGAAGTGCGTCAGATCTTTCTGGAAGAGATTGCAGAGTCTATAGATGTATCGAACAAGACATATACACTGATACTGATCGCCAGTGGAATCTATGATATTCCAAAGATTGCCACAGACGGAACGGATCTGGATGAAAGTGAAGAGATTTACCGATATATGATCGGCTGTTTGTGTCCAGTAGGATTATCGGCAGCAGGATTATCCTATGCACCGGATCTGGCAGACATTCAGGAACGGACAAGGGACTGGACGGTAAGCATGCCAACGCAGGGATTTTTATATCCGGCATTTACAGACCGCCATAGTGATCCGGATCACGTCTGGTACTACAGCAAACGCCCGAACGATCCGGACAAAGGACTGATCACACAGACCTTATGGTGTAAACTACCGTCTACTCCGGAAGAACAGAAAATAGCATTCAGGGAAAGCCTAAATGTAGTGAATGGAAAAGTGAGCCTGGAACAGGCGAAAGATCTGTATCATTCGCTTGGCAGAATTAAGGACATTAAATCGGATTCGGAAGATAGAAGACTGAAAGCGAGTGAGATTGAGAATATCTTAAAGAATATCGGGATTGATCCGGAGGCGGCAGCAGTAAGTGCCAAAAGTTGCAATAGTGCCGAGATTGACTCGGAGAACACGATAAACACGAAGCAATTCGAAATCGGGCTTCCGGATGCACATGTGACCGTAAACGCTGAACGGACAGATCTGGTATCAACCAGAGTGATTGATGGTGAAGAATACATCCTGATCAAAGCAGACGGCGGTATCTGTGCAAATGGAATCATTTTAGAGAACCGGGAGAGGGAGAAAGATGAAGAGGAAGATGACTAAACCCGGCAATATGCGGGCGTTCATATACTCGGTAAGTAAGAAAATGCGCAAAGTAAGACGGAAAGGAACAAAAAAATGAAAGTTGGAGATAAAGTACAGTTAAGGCGCAGGATCTCCCAGAAGGGAGGTAAAACCAGACTCGCCACGGAAAAGGTCACGATCCTTGGAATCTATCCGCATCATATACAGGTCAGAAACCAGAAAGGGATTGTGAGGAGCTATATAAACTGGGAGTGGCAGCAGTTGACCAGCAAAGAAGGAATGGAAGGCGTAGAATCATGGCGCAGGAAGGGGTAAATAATGACTGAAAAAGAAGTATGCCTGATGTGCGAAAACTATTCTGAAGACACAAAATGTGATCAGCATGATAGCTGTAAGCTCATGGCGGTGCTAAAAGAGAATCGGGCACTAAAGAAAAAAGTAAGCCAGTTGAAACGCCAATTGGATGAATCAGAACTGAAACGATCATACATGGTAAATCCAAGTGCAATTGGATACCGTAATGATATGGGGTGGTAAAGGAGAAAAAAATGGGAAAATTGTCAAGAAGAGATATGGAAGAGTTAAGAGAAGCCTGCAGCTACGATTGCGGATATACCGATACAGAAGAGGTTGTAAAAGATATCACAGCGCAGGTTCTTGAAGAATTGGATTCGGATACAACATATGGAGATGAGGTTGGGCTGGTAGACAGCGACAGAGGAGAAGAATTTACAACACTGGATGACTTTGTGAGAATCTTCTGGGATAAGGCAGTAGAAAAGATCCTGAATGTTGTAGAGACACAGGGGAGGTAAGAATATGGAAAACAGAGAATTAAAAGAATATCTTGCAGAATTTGCCGATAATGCACCAGTGAGCATTATTATGGCAAACCCAAAAAAAAGAAAGCTATATATTCCGGAAGAACTTTTTATGTTAAGAGATGAAAAAATAGGACAACCGGTGCTTTGCATCCAGATCGCAGAAGAAAGAGAGATGAAGGAGGATGAAATAAAAGCAGCTGAAGAAGATGAAAAGAGGGAAAAGTAAGAGATTAAATTTCCGAAACTTTTATTTTTCAATTTCCAAAAGAAGAGGAGGCTGAAGATGAATAATCAACAAGCAATAGATAGATTAGTGAAACATCTTGAATGGGGCTGGACTGAGGAAACAGTAGAAGCCATTGAAATGGGGATACATGCACTAAAAGAAACACAGTGGATTCCATGCAGTGAGAAGATGCCGGAGGATAATACGGATGTAATTGTATGCTTTTACAGCGGAACAGTAACAGAGATGAGATATTGGGGAAATGGAATCTTTCAAGGAATCTATGAACACACGGCAAAAACAATTGTTGCCTGGATGCCGTTGCCGGAACATTATAAAGGAGAATGATATGAGCGAATTAAAACCATGTCCTAGATGTGGAACGAAAGCATATCTTTCAAGAGATGTAGTAGACGGATTTTATTTCGGATGGTCGGCTGGCTGTCCGAGATACTGCCACTACGATGGAATACATGGAACAACAATAGATACGTCCGAGGAAGATTGCTATGCGGTACACGGAGCGAATTCCAAAGAGGAAGCTATTGAGATATGGAATAACCGTGTTGAGCATCTGAAAGAACTCGATCAACAGAAAGGTTGCAAGAAAATCTTCGAAGAAATGCAAAAGAATCAGTTGAGATAAAGGAGAAAAAGATGGAAATTAAAGAAGCTATGGAGATATTGGAGAAAGACATACATACAGAAGTTCCGAAAGCAGCTATCAGTGCAAGAAAGCATGATGCAGCTGTGCGAATGGCTCTCGTTGCGTTGGAAAAGCAGATTCCAGTAAAGCCGATTATCTTAGACCAACTGAACGGAGATATCGACTACGAATGCCCTATGTGTGGCAAACAGGTAATGTCGGATGCGGAAAGCAGAAACAACTATTGTGGCGAATGTGGTTGTAAATTTGATTGGAGTGAAATTGATGAGACTGATTGATGCGGATGAATTTCAAAAACAGATAGCAGGAATGGCAATCCTGAACAATTATCCACCAAACAAAGCTAATGCACTTTGCGAATTGGTAGATAACCAGCCGACAGCATTTGACGTGGAGAATGTTGTCTCTAACTTAGAGCAGCTAAAGCTTGATGGAGCTTGTGAGTACTGCGGATATTGCGAATGTCTCAATGAGTGCTGGGATGGAGATATGAGTGAAGAGCACGCTATCAATATGGCAATTGAAATAGTGAAGCGAGGTGGACTGGATGAAAGTTAAGATCGAAGACTTCTTACTGACAATGGGAGAATATTGCAAAGAACATGATGTTGAAGAGTGTTTACAGGGAAAATGCGGGCTAAGTGTAGACCATGATGATCTCGGAAATGGTGATGAATACAATGGATGCATCATGTTTGGATGCAATCATCCGAAGTATGCAAAGATGATAAAAAAAGAAATTCTGAAGTACATGAAAGAAAGGCGGAAGCACAGATGAAAAGAGAAATATTATTTAAGGCAAAGCATATCCATGCGCTACCGGAAAATGAATGGATGGAGGGAAAATGGGTAGAGGGATTTCTTTCTGGTGAAGATTACATAAACGATGGGACTTATGAATACATGATTGATCCGGATACGATCTGCCAGTACACTGGACTCATGGATAAGAATGGAAAGAAGATCTGGGAGAATGATATCCTTATGTGCCATGATAATCCGGTTGATCTTGTAAAAGCAGTATTCGGAGAGTTTAACGTCATAGAAGTGGAAAGCGAAGAAGTAATAGACAGTGTAATTGGATGGCATTATGAAGTGATTCCAACGGATGAATTAAGCAAATGCGAACCGTTTTGCTATTCAATGCCATTAACGGAAGATTATGTAAAATTGTGTGAGATGAAGGTTATCGGGAATATTTGGGATAAATCGGAGGATGCAAAACCAAAGGAAACCGATAATATTATTTATCATGATTTCATGAAGAAAGGCAGAGAATAATGAGTAACGGATGGATTCCAACAACAGAAAGACTCCCAGATCAACGGGAGTTCATAGAATCATATGTCAGAAGTGCATATGCAGCGGAGTTTCTGGTTACGATCGAGGGAGCAGATAAGGCAACAACATTGTATTATTCCCAGACAGGTGTCTGGTTCGATGAACAGGGAGAACCGTATAAGGTTGTGGCGTGGATGCCGATTCCGGAAAGGTATAAGGGATAATGGAAGATAAATATACAAAGACACTTGCATGGATAATTACAACAGTTGCAGTAATTATTGCAATGAAATGGACGGGATCAGCGTGGTGCTTATGGGCGCTGTTCATTCCGGCAATGATAGAGTAGCAGAGAAGGTGATGAAACATTGTATAAAAACCAGGAAGGATATCGCGATCCGACAGCAGGCAAAGCCATCCAGGATGCAAGCCGCATCCCACATCATGTAAAGGAAGCACATAAAGCATTAAAGGATATAGCAAGTCTGCTTGGATTCGAGGTCTTAGTATTAAGAGATAGGAAGACAGGGAGGGCATACCGATGGAAACAGTGAAAGAAGAGAATGAGAAGAAAAAGGGATACCTGAAACAGTACGGCAAAGCATTACACCAGGAGAAGCGGATCGAGGAAGAGTTGGAACGCCTGAAGCTGGATAGGATGCTTCCAGGAGCACTGGCAGCAGATGGGCTACCAAAAAGCAGCAACCTTTCTGATCTGTCGGATTATATGGCAGAAGTAGACGAACAGGAACGGAAACTGGTGGAACAGAGGAAGAAAAGAGTCAGGATCCGGACTGAGATCAGGGAAAGAATTGAGCAGATGGAAGATGAGACAGAGAAAGATGTACTGACTTACTGCTACATAGATCTTATGAGGTGGAAGGATATCTGCAGAAAGACAGGATATGAGTGGGCACAAGTACACCGGAAACATTCAGAAGCACTAAAAAACTTCAAGATGATATAGAATGATACACTTGGTCTGTGGTATAGTGTATTCAGGTAAAGAGATGAACAGGGCAGCAGTCGAAAGATTGTTGCCTTTTTCTTTGCCGTGAATTCCGGAAAGAGGTTTGGCGGTTTACTCTGGAAAGAATTTATTCATACATCAGTACATTTGTTTGTTGCAATTACTTTTTTAGAACTCCTTGTTACAGATACAGAAACCGTCAGAGGAAAAGATATGAAGGAACAACGGAACCCAAGAAGCGCCAACGGGAATCTGAGAAGAAAACACCGGGCGAGGCTTAAAGCAATAGGTGGAGAATGCGGGATATGTAAAGGCAGGCTTGGCCCCATACATTACAATGAACCAAGCGACAGTAAACATCCGTTGTCTTTTGTTATAGATGAAATCAAACCGGTGTCAAGGTGGCGTGAGTTTGGATATAGCTCACGTGAAGCAGCGGCACAGGACTGGAACAACCTGCAACCGGCGCATTACTGTTGCAACGCAGCGAAAAGCAATAAAACGTTGAATGAGATGCAGAGAAGCCAGGAAAAGCCCAAAATGAACGTTGCAGATGGGGAATGGTGAGAACTGCAAACAGAGGGTGGGGAGGGTACCCCGCCACGCGGCAGAGGCGACCACCGCTGTCCAGCGCCGATTTACACACAGGAAAATTTTTGAAAGGCGAATTTAGATGGGAAGAGCTAAGAAAATGGCAACTGTAACAAGCGAGGGAAGCCGCTTGGAACGCTTGGAAAATTTGGCACTGATTCTCGCAAAACAGATTGATATATGCGCGAAAGATGCTGTTGATGGTCCAAAGACAATGCCACAGCTCTCCAGGCAATACAGAGAAACAATCAAAGAAATTGAAGAAATAAAAGGAATGGAGAAAGACGATGACGAAATCGGAGAAATCCTGTCGGCACGAAAAGCTGATGGGAAGCCAGACACCGTCCGATAGAATTGTTCCGGATTACGCTTATACGGATGGCCCCGATGCGGTAAAAGTGCTTGCGGTCGGGAAATTGATTGTGGATCCATGGCAGAGTGAAGTGCTGAATGATTGGATGGGGCGTACAGAGGATGATGTTTGGTCAGCGCCGACATGTGGCTTATCTGTTCCAAGACAGAACGGGAAAACACTGGATACTTCCGGGCGGATTGCATCCGGAATGATCCTGTATGCAGAATGGGTTATATACACAGCTCATCTGCAGAAAACTGCAACAGAAACCTTTATGGAATTGCGCGGCCTGTTTGAAAGCAGAGGACTCCGTAAGTATGTAAAAGAAATTAAGGCGGCACTCGGAAGAGAACAGATTATTCTAAAAAATGGTGGAAGAGTAGTATTTGTTGCCAGAACGAGGAATGGTGGTCGAGGACTGCATGGCGACTGTCTTGTGTTTGATGAAGCACAGGAATTGACAAGCGAGCAGCAGGCATCTTTTTTGCCGGCAATATCAGCGTCAAGGAATCCACAAACGATTTATCTTGGAACACCACCGGATGAAAATTGTACCGGCACAGTATTCCGGAAGATAAGAAAACGGGCAACGGAAGGTGAGAGCAAATCCACAGCCTGGACAGAATATTCTGTGAAAGAGATTGGAGATGTTACTGATCGTCAGAGATGGGCGGATTGCAATCCGGCACTGGGGCGAAGAATGACAGAAACAACCATAGCTGCAGAGTGCGAACAGATGGATGCGGACACGTTTGCAAGAGAGCGTCTCGGCTGGTGGTCGCCAATCAACAATGATCAGGACTATGCAATTGATAAGAAGAAATGGGAAGAATGTGCTTCGGAAAAAGAAAAACCGGAAGGGAAAACTGCTTACGGTGTAAAGTTTTCGCTTGACGGTTCGGCGGTAGCATTATGCGGAGCTGTCTGTCCAGAGGTAGGGGAAGCGAGAATTTCACTGATCGAGCTTAAAACAACGGATAGAGGAATCCAGTGGCTTGCGGACTGGCTGAATCAGAGATATAAGATGGCAAGCTGTGTGGTGATCGATGGAAGAAATGGAGTTGACTTCCTGATAGAGAAGATAACACCGGTGTGGAAATATAAGCAGTCAATTGTTCGACCGGCAGCAAAAGAAGTGATAGCAGCGGCGAGTCAGCTATCACAGGAAATCAATGAACAGACTGTAACATGGTATAAATACCAAGAAATACTGAATGAGTCAGCAATTACGTCTGTAAAAAGACCGATTTCCGGTGGCTGGGGATTTGGTGGAGAAAACTCAATCCCGATCGAAGCAGCAGCACTTGCACTTTGGGGATGCAGAACATCGAAACGAAATCCGAACAGAAAGATGAGGATAGGATAATGGAGTTAAATTTTGGAAGAGTAGAAGGATTACCACCGGAAGAACAACAGTGGCTTCAGGAATTGAAATACATATATGATTATCACAGAAGTGCAAATAGGAAAAAGCGCCGTTATTATAACGGAAAAGTCACACTGAATGAAGTGAATCTTGGGATTGCATTGCCAGCAGGTCTTGGAAAACTTGAGATTGGATGTGCCTGGGGAGCAAAAACCGTTGATGTACTTGCGGGAAGATCGATGTTTGATGGGTTTGTTACAGAAAATGGAACGAAGTCAGAAGATATGGATCAGATTATGAAAAGGAATCATTTGATAGCGGAATACAATAAAGCGGTCAAAGAAGAACTGAAATACGGTTGTGCATTTGCGGCGGTATCCGGAGAGGAAGATGATGCAAGAGTACGGTTTTACTCTCCGCATTGTGCTGCAGCTTCGTGGAATGCACACGAAGGACGCATCCGATATGGATTTGCCTTTGAAGATGCGCGAAGAGACGAGTCGGATGTTACATGGTCTCCGGAACATGTAAATTTCTATACAGACACAGACATCTGGGAACTGGATCGGATTGGAGGTACATGGTATGCTACGCAGAATCCCCATGATTTCGGAGAACCCCTTATGGTGGCTCTGATCTGGGACGCAACAAACGATAAACCATTTGGTCAGTCAAGGCTAAAAGAGCCGGTCCGCAGACTAATCCAGGGATATGTAAGAACAGTCGCAAATGCAACGATTGGACTGGAATTTGCAACTTCTCCACAGAAGTATCTGCTTGGGGTGTCAGATGAACAATATGATATGCTGATTGATAATAAATTCAAACAGTATGTTGGAAGTATTCTCTACAGTACCAATAATCCGGAGACTGGGGAAAAGCCGAATTTCGGGCAACTTTCACAGGGAAATATTGAACCACATGTGCAGATGCTCCGGATGCTTGCTACACAGTATTCAGCTGCAACGGGATTGGCGGTTACGGATGTTGGTGTGATAAATGATGCAAATCCGACTTCCAGCGAAGCAATTATTGCACAGTCACAGACCTTAATCCTTATGGCAGAACAGTTGAATAAATCAAATGGTGATGCATTGTATCGGATTGGACGGATGGCACTTGCAATTGAACTTGGAACGGTTCCGGGTGAGCTTCCGGAAGACGCACATGAGTTGATTGCGCATTTTAAGAATCCGGCAATGCCAAGCGTGGCATCTACTACAGATGCAGCGCTCAAAATTGCGACAGCGCGACAAGGATTTGCACAGACAGATATTTTCCTTGAAATGATTGGCTTTGATCAGGCGGATATCCGGCGAATCAGAGCGCAGGAGCAGAGAGCAAAGGGCGATGCAATCTTGACGGAGGAATTTGGAAATGCAGATAACGGAGAAGGCGTGGGTGGAATACATAACGAAGATGTCACAGATTAGCCAGAAAGCAGCGGATCTGATGCAGTCCTGGGTTCAAAAGAATGGACTGGAAAATGATAAAGCACTTTTGGACTACGCCTATGCACTGTCACAACACTATGGACAGGCTATCGGTGCATTATCGTGTCAGATGTATGAAGCGACAGCAGCGGCACAGGGAGTAATAGTCCCTACGGCAGAAGTAGCAGATCTCCCAGACTATGGGGAAGTGGCGAAAGCAGTAAAAGGAACAAAAAAGCAGTCTCCGAACAATATTCCCGGAACGCTTGCAAGGCTTGTAAAACAGGTAGGTGCAGATACGACACTGAAAAATGCAGAGCGTGACGGGGCGCAGTTTGCCTGGGTACCACATGGAGATACCTGTGCTTTCTGCATTACGCTTGCATCAAGAGGATGGCAGTATATGTCAAAAAAGGCGTTACGGAACGGACATGCTGAACACATTCATGCACATTGTGATTGTGAGTATGCGGTCCGGTTTGATGGAAAAAGCACAGTGGTAGGCTATGATCCGGATAAATATCTGGAAGAATATTACGATGCCAACGGGGATATCAATGAAATGCGGAGAAAGCGATATGCACAGAATAAAGATGTGATCAATGCGAGAAAACGAGAATTATACGCAAGTAAAAAAGCGGAAAAACTTGAAAAATTGAGGCGGTCTGATATACTGATATCAGGAGCGAGAATCACAGATCTGAATAGTGCAGAAGCTGATGAATTTGCGGAGATGTACTATGAAGAGATTAGACATTTTTCAACTGATTCAAAGAAAATAGCAGATAATCTCGGTAAGGAAGAATCTGACATAAGAAAAATTAAGGCATATTTATTTGAAGATGATTCTTTGATAGATCCGGATACGGGAGAAAGCAGGCAGTTTGATCCAGATTGCGCGATTGCACAGAGCTGGCAACGCTTGATGAATGGAAAAGACATTAAACTTCATGACAAAACTTTGATAGAGCATGAGTTGTTGGAAATGAAAATTAAGCAAGAAAATCCGGGCATAGATCATGTAAAAGCACATGAATTGGCATCGGAAAAATATAATTATCCGAAGGAGGCGCTGGAATATTATGGTAATCTTAAAAAACATAAAAAAAGTCAGTGATAGTATTTCGGCAAATTACTATCCAGAAGGAAAAGAGCCGGCAGGTTTTATGAAAATACGAATTCCGGATGGAGAGATTGTAGAACATGAAAATGCAAGCATGTTTGCAGCACCACACGTGAGGCGAGAACTGAAACGGATTGCGAAGATGGATAATCCATCAAAAGAAAAAACGGTAATATGGTATTAAAAGCCACTGATCGGAAACGGTTGGTGGTATTTTTATACTCATTTTTAAGAAAGGAAGAGGTAAAACATGATTATCACAGGAATGGCGCACTTTGAGAGTGTTGCACAGAAGAAACTTGTTGAATGGTACAACAAGAACGGACCGGAGGTACAGATTGACCGAAGCAATGTATTTGTGGTTTGGTCCTGTAAAACACTCCAGAATTACAAGTGTTTAGCATCTACCACAATCAGTGGAGATGGTATCTATGCGGAGTACACCTACAACGGTGACAAACAGGAGCTGTACGAAGATGTATACGGTAAATTAACCAATACATGCCATACAGAGGAGTAGGAGGTAGACATGAAAAAAATATTTATCAGCCAGCCGATGCGTGGCAAGACTGACGAGGAAATCAAAGCAGAACGAGCCAAAGCAATTGAAGCGGCATCTGAACTGGTGAGAGAACCGGTAGAAGTGATTGATTCATTCTTTGAGAAAGCACCGGTAGATGCAAAGCCACTGTGGTTTCTTGGAAAATCTCTGGAACTTTTAGCAGGTGCAGATATCGCATATTTTGCGGAAGGATGGCAGGATGCAAGGGGATGCAGAATTGAGCATACTTGTGCTGTTGAGTATAACATTGATCGAATCGAACCGTAGGAAGGCGGTGATCCAGATATCTTCCTTTAAGGCGCAGGGGTACGCGTCTTATTTTTATGGCAACACGTGCCTTAAACGTGGCAACTAAAAACACTCAAATCAGGAGGGAAACAAGATGGCAGATGACAAAACATTCACTCAGGCAGAAATGGATTCAATCATAGAGGGACGCCTTGCGAGAGAAAGACAGAAATATGCAGATTATGATGACCTGAAAGAAAAGGCAAGTAAGTACGATGAGTACCAGGCGCAGAATAAAACGGAACTTCAGAAGGAAAAAGAAAAGTCCGATGCGCTTCAGGCAAAATTAAGCGCACTTGAAAAGAAAGACACTGTAAGACAGGTAAGAGAAAAAGCAGCAAAAGACACTGGTGTGCCGGTAGAACTCCTTACAGGTGAAGATGAGGAAACTTGTAAGAAACAGGCGGAAGCGATTATGAAATTTGCGAAGCCGAAGAGTTATCCGGGGACTAAGGGGAACAGAAAAAAGACAACAGAGTATAACGCAACGGATGATGCAATGAGAGAATTTGCACACCAGATTTTTGGTAAAGGAGAATAAAGAATATGGCAGCACTTATTAGTTCAGATTTTGAAATTCCGGCAGAGATTTCGCAGGGGATTTTTGAAAAAGCACAGAAAGGATCTACTCTGGCGCAGTTATCCGGAGCAAGACCGCAGAAATTTGGAAAGCAGCAGGTGTGGGTACTTACATCGCCACCGAAAGCGGAACTCGTAGGAGAGGCAGGGCAGAAATCGCCAACCCCAACTGCATATGCTTCTAAAACAGTAAATCCGTTCAAACTGCAGGTTACCATGAGATTTTCGCAGGAAGTACAGTGGGCAGACGAAGATGTACAGATCGGTGTACTGCAGGATCTGGCGTCAAATGCGTCAATCGCACTGGGAAGAGCATTGGATCTTGTTGGAATTCACAAAATCAATCCGCTTACAGGAACGGTATCAAGCCTTGTAAAAGAAGGGTTGGTTGACACAAAACAGAGTGTGCAGCTTACAGGCACAAAGTATGATGAAGCAATCGAGGCGGCAGCAGGAATGATCATCTCATCTGGCTATGTACCGAGTGGTATTGCAATGGATCCAACACTTTCCTTTGGCCTTTCCACTATGAGGGATGCGGATGGAAGAAAGATTTATCCGGAAATTGGATTCGGACAGAATCTTACGAATTTTTCCGGAATGACTGCAGCAGTATCTGATACAGTTTCAGCAAAAAATGAAATCACACCAGATACGAAGTTACTTGGAATCGTAGGACAGTTTGATGCGTTCAGATGGGGAGTGCAGAGATCAATTGGCGCTCACTTGATCGAATACGGTGATCCGGATGGACTTGGAGACCTGCAGAGACAGAACCAGATTGCAATCCGTGCAGAAATTGTATACGGAATTGGAATTATGGATCAGGCAGCATTTACAAAGATCGTGAAGGCGGAAGGGTAATATGAAATATTTATACAAACAAACTGGAATAGTAGTGGAGTCTGACGATGTGTTAGACTCCACGATGTTTAAGCTGATTATTGAAGAAAAAACCGAGGATTTGATCGAGGATAGCGAAACAGAAACAGGAGTTGCAGAAGCTGAAAATACAGAAGAACCTGTGGAAGAGCTCAAAGAACCGACGGAAGACTCAGAGATTCCAGATATAGAAGAACCAGTCGAAGCAAAGAAAGAGGCATCAGCTAAGAACACCAGAAAGAGAACGCAAACAGCGAAAAAGTAGGTGATACAATGACATACGCATCAATAGAGGATATTTGGAAACGAAAAGGAACAGATATTTCGGATACAGATTATGTAATGGCACTCTTAGAGGATGCAGCGATCATCATTGATGCATATAACCGCAATGCTACAGACGAGGCAAAGAAATTAGTGTCATGTAATATGGTTATCCGGACACTCGGAAGCAGAGAGGAAGGTGTACCTATTGGAACGACACAGACAACTACGACAGCAATGGTATATTCGCAGACCTGGACAAATGCAAATGGAAGCGGCGAATTGTATCTGACTAAATTGGATAAGAAAATCCTTGGTGTCGGGAATCGAATTGGCTATTTTAATCCATATTCGGATTTGATGCAGGAGGAAGAGGCTAATGATTAAAGGAATACCGGTGAAGCTCTACGAACGGACCGCAAGTGGGACAGATACATTCGGACATCCGATATATACAGAGGCACCTGTGACCGTGGAAGACGTGTTGGTTGCTCCGGCATCGACAACAGAAGTGCTGGATATGCTTAATATTACTGGAAAAAAAGCAGTCTACAATATCGCAATTCCAAAAGGAGATACGCACGACTGGCAAGACTGCAGAGTGGATTTTTTTGGCACATCATGGCGGGTAATTGGATTCCCACAGCAAGGAATTGAAGAAAATATTCCAGGAAGATGGAATCAGAGATGGATGGTGGAGCGTTATGGCTAAAACGAAAGTTGAGTTAAATCGATCCGGTGTAAGAGAGTTGATGAAATCTGCAGAGATGCAGGCAATTTTGCTGGAACAGGCAAATCAAATATCATCCGATGCAGAAAAAGAGTCGTATGTTGCGCAAACAAGAGCGGTTGTAAAAATAAATGGAGATGATGGAAACAACAGCTTGTTGAAAGCGATGGGTAGAAAAAATGATCGAAGAAAAGGTTAGAAAATATCTGGAAGCCATGCTTGATATTCCGGTAAGGATGGAAGAAGAGCCGGGACTTCCAGAGGAATATATCCTAATTGAAAAGACTGGATCCGGTGAAGAAAATCATATTGCATCAGCAACTCTTGCTATCCAGTCTTATTCAGGATCCCTTTATGGGGCGGCATCACTCAATGAAAGAGTGAAAGAAGCAATGGAAAAAATTGTTGAAATGGATGATATCAGTAAGTGCCAGCTTAACAGCGACTACAACTATACGGATACAACAAGGAAGAAATATCGGTATCAGGCTGTATATGATATGGTTCATTTCTGATGAAGGAGGATAAAAATGTCAGATGCTAAAAATGTAAGTACAGGTAAGCCGAAAGTAGGCGGCGCGATTTTTAGAGCACCGCTCGGAACAGAATTGCCGAAAGATGCAACCACAGCATTAAATGCTGCATTTAAGTCACTTGGATATTGTTCAGAGGATGGACTTACTAATTCTAACAGTCCGGAAACTGACAACAAAAATGCTTGGGGCGGCGATACTGTATTGAATATGCAGACCAGTAAGAAAGATAATTTTAAATTTACGATGATCGAGGCACTGAACGTGGAGGTTCTGAAGAGTGTTTACGGAGATGATAATGTTACCGGAACACTTGAGGAAGGGATTACGGTAAAAGTAAATGCAGATGAAGCAGAACAGAATGCGTGGGCTGTGGATATGATTCTGAAAGACGCAGTGAAGCGTATCGTTATTCCGTGTGCAAGCATTACGGAAGTCGGAGACATTGTATATAAGGACGATGATGCGATTGGATACAAGACAACGTTATCGGCAGTACCGGATGCGGACGGACAGACACATTACGAATATATTAAGGGGAATAAGAAATAATGAAGGGAAAAACAAGCAGTGGTTTTGAGTATGAGTTAGATGAAGCGGCGTTGGATGATTATGAACTTCTGGAAGATCTATGTGAAATGGATGAAGGAGACATGACAAAAACAATCAGCGTATTAAACCGTCTTCTTGGAACAGAACAGAAAGAACGTTTGAAAGAACATTTACGAATGGAGAACGGAAGGGTACCGGCGTCGAAAATGATGAATGAAATTGGAGAAATTTTCAGAAATGTAAAAGAAGGAAAAAACTCTTAGCCCTCGCCTACATGCTTAATTTAGATAAGGACGCACTTTTGTGCGATCTTGCAGAAACATATCATATCTATGATTATAAGTCGTTACCGTGCAGAATGGTAGCGACTTTTTCTTGTGGGTTGAGGGAAAATTCGAGAATTAAAATGAAAATAGCAGGGATTGAGCCGATACCGGAACAAATGCTTATGGCGGCTATTGCGGATGGAACGCGCATGACTGCCTGGTTGCAATCTGAGGATGGAGCGACCGGGAAAAACCGTCCGAAGTCATTGCTTGGAATGATCCTGGGCGATGGAAAGGAAAAATCTAAAGAAATTCAGACATTTGATTCTGGAGAAGATTTTGACAGAGAATGGGCGAAATTGACGGGAAAGGAGGAATAAGATGGCTACAGAACTTGCAAAGGCATATGTGCAGATCATACCGTCCGCCGAAGGAATACAAGGAAGAATTCAAAAAGAAATAGAGCCGGAAGCAGACTCAGCTGGAAGTTCTTTCGGCGGGAAAATGGTTGGCATGATCAAAAAGGTTATTGCCGCAGCAGCAATCGGGAAAGCTTTGTCAGCAAGCATCAGTGAAGGCGCAGCACTCGAACAGAGTCTTGGTGGAATCGAAACATTATTTAAAGATTCTGCCGATAAAGTGAAAGCAAATGCGGCAAAAGCCTACCAGACAGCGGGAATGAGTGCAAATGACTACATGGAACTCACTACAAGCTTTTCGGCGAGCCTTCTTAGTTCCCTTGCTGGCGACACCTCCAAAGCTGCAGATGTGGCAGATATGGCAATGGTAGATATGTCTGATAATGCGAATAAGATGGGAACCAATATGGAAGACATCAAAAATGCATATCAGGGATTTGCCAAACAGAACTATACAATGCTGGACAACCTGAAGCTTGGATATGGTGGTACGAAGTCGGAGATGGAGCGTCTCTTGGCAGATGCACAGAAGATCAGTGGCGTGGAATACAACATTGATAATCTGGCAGATGTTTACAGTGCAATCCATGTGATCCAGGGACAATTGGATATTACCGGGACGACAGCCAAAGAAGCGGCAACGACTATATCTGGATCGTTCAACCAGATGAAAGCAGCGGCTAAAAATGTAATGGGAGAAATTGCTCTGGGAATGGATGTAGGACCGGCACTTAATGAACTGGCGAATACGATCATAACCTTTGCAGTTGGAAATCTGCTTCCGGCAGTATGGAATGTTATATCTGTACTTCCATCAGCAATCGTTACATTTGTAACGGCACTCGGTCCACAACTGTTTGCTGCAGTGTCTGGACTGATTCCGCAAATTGCAAGCGGAATCACAACAGGAATACCGACTCTTTATCAGAGCGCAATGCAGCTTATGGATCAGTTTAATATCGGAATCCAGGAGCAACTCCCGATCTTGTTGCAGAATGGTGTGGATTTCATAACAAACATTGTGAATGGAATCTTGCAAAATTTACCGCAAGTAATAACGATGGCGGGCAATGTTATTACATATTTTGCCAACACAATTATCTCGATGCTTCCAACAATATTGAGTGCTGGTGCAAGATTACTTTTAAGATTGGTAAATGGAATTATAAATAATCTGCCACAAATTGCTCAGGCTGCAGCAACTGCAATTGTGCGTTTTGTAGCGTCAATTGGACAGAATCTTCCACAGATTCTGCAGAGTGGTATTACGATTATCGCTAAGCTGGCAGCAGGATTGATACGTGCTATTCCGAATTTGGTTGGACAGATACCGGCAATTATCAGCGCAATTGTGAATGCTTTTACGAGCCAGAACTGGGGAAGTATTGGAATCAATATCATAAGCGGTATCGCATCCGGACTTCGTTCGGCGGCACATATGTTATGGGATGCTGTAAAAGGTGTTCTTGGTGGATTTAAAGAAAATGTTCTGGCATTCTTCGGAATTCACTCACCGTCACGTTGGGGAGCTTATGTTGGAGAGATGATCGATACCGGAATTGCGAATGGATTGATTGGCAAGACAACATTAGTATCCAATGCGGCAGCAGAGCTTCAGAAGTCTGTAAAAAAACCAATTGGAACAAGTATGGACCTTGCAATTTCTGGCAAAAGCAGCACTGAAAGTCAGAACAGCACGATTGCAGAGAAGCTGGAAGCATTACTGGAATATTTAAAAACAACATCCAGACGTGGAGACGGCAGTATAGTTATAAATTTAAATGACAGAGAAGTAGCAAGAGCTTTGAGAGAAATGGGGGTTGTGTTTGAATGATCGAGATTAAATATGTATGCTCCAATGGAGAAGAATACAATCTGATCGGAGACAAAATGAGAGCAACCTCCGGATATTTCCATGCTTATGAGTGGACACCCAATACAACAGAAAGAGAAATGGGTGTAACGGTGAATGCTTTTGCAAAAGAACCGGTGACGTATGATATTACTCTTACCGTGAGAGGCAAAGAAAAAGAAAGAAAGCAGATTCTTAATAAGCTTACGAATGCTTTTGAATACGATGTGGTCAATCTGACTCCAGGAAGAATTTACTATGGCGAATACTACATTGATGGATATGTAAAAAAATCAAGTAATGAAGTATCGGGTGAAAATAATAGTCGTACAGATTGCAAGATAGAAATATACTGCCCGTATCCATTCTGGTCGATGGAGCAACAGGAAAGCTTTTATCCTGATTCTGCAAATAAAGGAAAGCCATATACATTCTTAGACTATCCGATAACGTATAATTATGATTATTCAAGAAAGAGTGCCGGGACGCAGAACTGGACTATCGATCATTTCCGAGATAATAACTTTGAAATGGTAATATATGGTCCATGCGCTGATCCAAGAATACTGATAAACGGTTATCCTTATCAGATTTATGAGACGTTAGAAGCAGGTGAATATATATTAATCGCCAGCAGAGAGAAGACGATCACAAAGCATCTGAGAAATGGAACTGTGCAAAATATTTTCGCAAAAAGAGCGAAAGACAAAAGCGTATTTGCACTGATTCCGTCTGGCGTACTGACTCTTAACTGGAGTGGTGAATTCGGCTTTGATATTAAGGTATACAAAGAAAGGAGCGTGCCGGAATGGAACTGATCTATACGGATCCGATAGGCAAAGAGCTCGGATATATCTTAAATGCAAATGTAGACATGGAAATCGGAGAAGATGAGAAAAGCTCAATCAATGATTTTGAGATCGAATTTAAGAGATCCGGTTGGAATGGTACGGTTGAGTTCGGAAGTCAGGTGTATGTTCCGGACACAGAGTATGGCGGAATAGTTCGGGAGGTAACTACAAGCACAAAAGCGAATAGTATCACCGTAAAGGGATATACCTGGCGTGGAATGATGACGAAAAAAATAATCAAGCCGGAAGAAGGACAGGATTATGCGATAGCATCCGGAGAAATAAATGAAATCATCAAAGGAAAAGTAGAAGAAGCATTTCCGGGCTTTTTCTACGGAGTTGTTGAAGATACAGGCATTCAGTTGACGAACTATCAGTTTGAGCGATATTGTACGCTACATGAAGGTTTAAGGAAGATGCTGCAATCCGTAGGTTACCGCTTGGAAATCAAGTATATTCAAGGCGATAAATACGAAATGGGCTATGTTCAAGTAAGGGCTGTCCCTATCGTAGATTATTCATCGGAATACGAATTTTCAAACGATCAGAACATGAATTTTACGATGGATGACAACAAAAGAGGCGTGAATCACTTAGTATGCCTTGGAAAAGGAGAGTTAAAAGACCGCCTGGTTATCCATTTGTATGTCGACGAAAAGGGAAACGTAGGACAAACGCAGTACTATCGAGGAATTGATGAAATCGAAGAAACTTACGATAGCTCCGGATCAGAATACGATGACCTACTCAAAAATGGAATTGCGAAACTTACAAATTCCAAGAATAAGACGGAATATGACATGACGATGGAGAAAATAGAAGGAAGTATGGATATTGGAGACATCGTTGGTGGCCGAGATTATCTAACCGGTGCCAGCATGAAGAAGCCGATTGGAAGGAAGATATGGACGATTTCAGCTGGCAAAGAAAAAGTAGAGTATAAATTGGAAGGAGAGTCTTAATGGATATAATTACAGGATATACCGGAAGTCCACATGTTACTGCAGAACAGGACAGAGATATCAATATTGGAATTTTTGGAAATGAATCTTATGTGCTGCAAACAGGATCACAGTTGGCTGCGGAAGTATCGTCAAACAATGAGATTAAAGTAAGAGACGGTGTGATCATGCATCAGGGGTGTTCTGCATCGATTAAAAAGAACACATACGATTCTCTCACTATTACAAATGGATCACAGGGAATGAAAAGGGTAGACCTTATCGTTGCCAGATACAGTAGAGATCCAAGTACAAATGTAGAATCACTTGCCTTGAAAGTAATCCAGGGAACACCAAGCGAAAACAGTCCGACTGTACCAGGGTATACCACTGGAGATATACAGTCAGGAGATCTTGTAGCAGACATGCCACTTTACCAGGTCATCCTCAATGGACTTAATATCACGGAAGTTAAGAAGTTATTTAGTGTGCAGGGATCTATTGCTGAATTAAGTAGCAAATTGACAAATACAAATACGGATCTTGCAAAAGTCAACACTGTTTTAGAAAAAAGGAAACCAATATTCATTGATTCAACTGCGCAAGGAACAATAAATTGGGATACAAATAATTTTTTGAAATCTGGCGTTACATATACTTTCATCGTTATAGTTTACTCTAGTATCAATAATGAAAGCTATAGACAGGAAATCTTATGTAAATTAAATAACATTTTTATTGGGCAAAATGGAAACTATTACAGACTTACCTCTACATTTGCAGGTAAATGCACTAAAGGCGATAAGATCCAAATTACATCATATAAAAATGGTGGATCTTGGAACGATTGGGCGACAAGAGCTATTTTTATACCAGTTAGCTAAAATAAGCCGTTGATGCAATCATTACGAATGAGGCACTATATCTTATACCGGAACAGCAAAGCCGGTAAATTCATAAAGAAAGAATGAGGAATATGAAAGTGGAACAGGCAAATTATATCAAAGCAATTTTCACGGCGGTATTCGCTTTCTTATCGGCTCTCCTGGGTGTTCTGGCAGTGCCGGTGATCCTACTGGTAGCATGCAATGTGATTGATTATGCAACCGGTCTTATGGCCAGCCCATACAGAAAAGAAGACATCCAGTCCTCTTGATTTTGTGAAATCGAATGTATACAAGGAAATATTGTTGAATGAGCCAAAAGTACAGGAAGCTATTAAACATACACGAGGAATTATAGTTTTTGAAAATGAGGTATCGAAAAACATCGAACTCTCTTGAAAATCTCTTAAGCATTACATTATTTGATAAAATAAAATAAAAAATTCAAGTGAGGTAATGAAATGGAGAAATGTGAATTTTGTAGCAGAAAGGTACTCTTTGGCAAAAAGGATATGAGCAATCTGTTGGGCGCACGTCCGGTGGTACTTGCTAAAGGAGGGCCGGTAAAGCGGTTGGAGTTGTGGTTGTTTGGTGGCGAAGTGGACGAACAAAGTGTACTGCATATTGGTGTTTGCGATTATGGTGGAGAAGAAAACATGATGGAAATGAATATACCGATTAACTACTGTCCGAGATGTGGCAAGAAATTATAACAGAATAACAGACAAAAGGCAGACTCTTCGGAGCTGTCTTTTTTAATGGAGAAAATATGGATATCAGAGCAAAACCTAGAAGTCTTATTTTATTACATAGAAAAAGAAAGAGAGACAGATGTAGTGAAAGAATTTTTGATGCAGACATATACGCTGATTCTTCCTATTGTGCTAGGTTATATCATCTGGCTGTTGAAGAACCAGAAGCATTACAGAGATGCAAACAGCAAGGGAACGATGATTCTCTTAAAAGTAAAACTGTTTGAGTACCATGATAAATATATGGAACTTGGTTCTATCCCACCTTACGCATTTGAAAATTTTTGTGATATGTACGAATCGTATCACGAATTAGGCGGGAACGGAACTGGAACAAAGATGTATGAAGAGATTAAAGACCTTCATCTAAACAAGAAAAAAGGAGATTGATATTATGGAACAGATTATTAATTATGTGAAACCGGAACTTGTTGTCGTGGCAGTTGTCCTGTATTTTATCGGAATCGGACTAAAAAAATCTGAAACCGTAGCAGATAAATACATTCCGGCAATCCTTGGAGTTGTTGGAGTTGTAGTTTGCGGAATCTATGTTGTTGCAACTTGTGACCTTAAAGGCACACAAAATATCGCAATGGCAATTTTCACAGCAATTGTTCAGGGCATTCTGGTTGCGGGACTTAGTAATTATGTAAACCAGGTGTTTAAACAGTTAAATAAAGCTGAGTAGACAGCACAAAGACGGAAAGGAGAGATACTATGGCACATTTATATGTTATAGCCGGTCATGGTGCCGGTGATTGCGGAGCAGTAGGATATGGATATACGGAGGCAGAGCGTGTACGTGCGCTCGCTTCCAGATTATCAACTCTTGGAGGCGGAAACGTCACGATCGCTGACATGAACCGGAACTGGTATGCCGATAATGGTATTATGAGCCTTAATATTCCGAAAGATTGGCAGATTCTGGAATTACACATGGACAGCAATGTTCCGTCTGTAAAAGGTGGTCATGTAATTATTGAGGAGGGCTATAGTCCAGACAAATACGACACGGCACTGGCTAACTTTATCAGTTCATTCTTTCCAGGACGTGCCGAAAAAATCAAACCGAGAGATGACCTTGCAAATCCGTGGAGAGCAGCACAGAGGGGCTACAGCTACAGACTACTGGAAAATGGCTTCATTACCAATTCTGGCGACCTGAATAAATTCAACGGTCAGATGGATGATCTGGCAAGAGGTATCCTTAATGCATTCGGCATCGCTACGGCATCTCCTACAAAAGAGGATTCTGACGGTAAGGTAACATCTGGTGGAACATCTCAGGACTCCGTACAGCATTACGGTAAGGTATCTTACCAGTCACATATCCGTGACATCGGCTGGGCGTGCTGGCAGTCTGATGGTCGTATGTCAGGAACGACAGGACAGAACCGGAGAATCGAAGCGTTCCGACTTATTCCTGTCGGAGAAACAGACGTAGTAGTGCATATCAAGGATGTAGGCGATAAGGAATACAAGAATATCTCCAAAGGCACAATCCTTGGCACCACAGGACAGAACAAGCGTATCGAAGCAATCAAGATTACCGGCAAGGATACGCCGTACATCTACAGAGTCCACCAGAAAAACATCGGATGGACAGATTGGACATTCAACGGAAACTGGGCTGGAACAAAAGGAAAAGGATTGCAAATTGAAGCGATCGAGATCATGGCTGCTAAATTCCTTGTCAATCCACACGTTCAGAACAGAGGCTGGTTAGGAGAGAGAGCTTGCGAGAATATCATTGGCATCACGGGCCACAATCTCAGACTGGAAGCTTTTAAAATCAATCCGCTGAACATCGAAATCAAGGCAAAAGCGCATATTGAAGGTATCGGCTGGAAAGATTATGGCATGGTCACAAAAGACACGGTAATCGGCACCACAGGACAGAATAAGCGTATCGAGTGCTTGTGCTTTGACGGAGATTTTGAGTATCGAGTGCACGTAAAAAATTCCGGTTGGACAGACTGGACGAAAGCTGACGGTGTATCTACACTAGGTACAGTCGGACAGGCATTGCAGATTGAGGCGATTCAGTTTAGATAGTTTCGCAACATCTTATAGCATTTTCTGGTTAATTAAAACTAATCGTTAGTGACAAAAAGTGCCACAAATGGCGTAAATACGTTGTGCTCAATTATCATTCCTTTAAAATAAGAAGAAATAACTTTATCGGTTGTGGCAAAATGGTTGACCCAATGGGGTTCTAAAGCACTTGGTGATCAGGGGTATTCTCCGTCAGAAATCCTCCGCTATTATTACGGAGATGATATTTACATCAATACCGCTGAAGAAATTTCAGGCATTCCGTCTTCATGGCCAGGGTATACCCTTTCCCAGGGTTCTTCTGGTACAAAAGTCCGGCAAATGCAGGAACAGCTAAATGTCATTGCCGGTGCATACCCGGCAATTCCGAAAATCACAGTTGACGGTATTTATGGCCCGGCAACAGCGTCGTCCGTCAGAAAATTCCAGTCGGTGTTCGGGCTTCCGGTAACCGGAACTGTTGATTACCGTACATGGTATAAAATTTCCGAAATTTATGTAGGTGTATCCAGAATTGCAGAATTGTCCTGACTTGGATTTTATATTATGATCTAAGTTTTCTCCCAAAGTCTGCTTTTATGCAAAGAATACCAAATGTGTCATGCTTCAGTTTAAAATGTTTCATACTCATCTGGTGCTGATTACTGCAAAATAAAAAATGCTAAAATTAACAAAACCTCCCAGTGTAATCTGAATTTATTCTCCATATACTAGGAGCGTAACACAAAACAAAATGTTACAAAAAAGGAGGAAATGAATATGGCAAGTCGTTCATCAAACAGAGCAGCCGTGCCAGAAGCAAAAGGTGCACTGGACAAATTTAAATACGAGGTTGCAAGCGAACTGGGAGTACCGTTATCAGACGGGTACAACGGAGACTTAACTTCAAGACAGAACGGATCTGTCGGAGGTTATATGGTCAAGAAAATGATCGAAGAACAGGAAAAACAGATGTCCGGTCGATAGGACAGTCAGTGAAGGTATCACAGGCATTTCTGCCGGATACAAAAAAGGGAATGTCTGATAAACAGGCACTCCCTTTTTCTCTGATCACTAAGCTGGAAATCGGACTTGAACCGACGACCCCTTCATTACGAGTGAAGTGCTCTACCGACTGAGCTATTCCAGCATTCGTGCTGCTTTCGCAGTCACGAATTATATTATATCAAATTTTTGAATAAAAGCAACTCTTTTTTAAAAAAATTACACTTTAAAATAAACATAAAAAATAGGTATTGAAATCTGTAACCAGATATGGTAAACTTTTTACAATTTGAGAAAGTGTGGGCGCTCTGGAATTGAAAAGACTCCAAGAGTGCCCCTTTTTTGAGAATAAAAGAGTATTACGAAGGGATAAGGTGAACATATGAAAGCGTTTCTAATTTTAGAAGACGGAACTGTGTTTGAAGGCACAAGCATCGGCTCAACAAAAGATATGATTAGTGAGATTGTATTCAATACTTCAATGACTGGATACTTAGAGGTGCTGACAGACCCTTCTTACGCCGGACAGGCCGTTGTCATGACATATCCGCTGATCGGAAACTATGGTATTACACCGGATATGGAGTCCAAGAAGGCGTGGCCGGATGGTTATATTGTAAGAGAATTGTCCAGAATGCCAAGCAACTTCCGTTGTGAAGGTACAATTCAGGATTTCCTGAAAGAACAGGATATTCCGGGAATTGCAGGAATTGATACCAGAGCACTTACCAAAATCCTCCGCGAAAAGGGTACAATGAATGGTATGATCACAACGAATGAAAATTACAATCTGGACGAGGTACTTCCGAAACTTCATGCATACAAAGTAGGAGATGTAGTTTCCAAAGTAACTTGCAGTGAAAAATATGTCTTAGAAGGCAATGGACCAAAAGTTGCATTGATGGACTTTGGTGCTAAGAACAACATTGCAAGATCTTTAAATGATCGTGGATGTGAAGTTACCGTTTACCCGGCAAATACACCTGCAGAAGAGATCATTTCCGCAAATCCGGACGGTATCATGCTGTCGAACGGACCTGGCGATCCGGCGGATTGCACTTCCATTATTAAAGAAATCAGAAAATTATACGACTCAGATATCCCGATCTTTGCAATCTGTCTGGGACATCAGCTGATGGCACTCGCCAACGGTGGTAAGACCTATAAGTTGAAATACGGACACAGGGGCGGGAACCATCCGGTAAAAGATCTGCAGACAGGAAGAGTTTATATTTCTTCCCAGAACCATGGGTATGCTGTAGATGCTGATAGTATTCCGGAAAGCGTTGCAGTACCTGCATTTGTGAACGTCAATGACAAGACAAACGAAGGAATGTCATACGTTGGAAAGAATATTTTCACAGTACAGTTCCATCCGGAAGCTTGCCCGGGACCACAGGATTCTGGTTACTTGTTTGACAGATTTATGGATATGATGGGAGGAACAAAATAATGCCAAGAAATAAAGACATAAAGAAAGTATTAGTTATTGGTTCCGGTCCAATCGTAATCGGACAGGCAGCAGAATTTGACTATGCCGGAACACAGGCATGCCGTTCACTGAAGGAAGAAGGACTTGAAGTTGTACTTCTGAATTCAAACCCGGCAACGATCATGACAGACAAAGATATTGCAGACCGCGTTTATATCGAACCACTTACGGTAGAAGTTGTAGAACAGCTGATCCTTAAAGAAAAACCGGACAGCGTACTTCCTACCCTTGGAGGCCAGGCCGGACTGAACCTTGCAATGGAGCTGGAAGAAGCAGGATTCCTTAAGGAACATAATGTGAGACTGATCGGTACAACGGCGGAAACCATCAAGAAAGCAGAAGACCGTCTGGAATTTAAAGATACTATGGAAAAGATCGGTGAGCCGGTTGCAGCTTCACTGGTCGTTGAAAATATAGAAGATGGTGTCGCGTTTGCAGATAAGATCGGATATCCTGTTGTTCTTCGTCCGGCATATACCCTCGGCGGAAGCGGTGGTGGTATCGCACATGATCAGGAACAATTGGAAGAAATCCTTGAGAACGGACTCCGTCTGTCACGTGTAGGACAGGTTCTTGTAGAACGCTGCATTGCAGGATGGAAAGAAATCGAGTACGAAGTAATGCGAGACAGTGCTGGAAACTGTATTACTGTATGTAATATGGAAAATATCGATCCGGTCGGAGTTCATACCGGTGACAGTATCGTTGTTGCACCTTCCCAGACTCTTGGAGATAAAGAATATCAGATGCTGCGTACTTCGGCACTGAATATCATTACAGAACTGAATATTACTGGTGGATGTAACGTACAATATGCATTACATCCAGACTCTTTTGAATATTGTGTAATTGAGGTAAACCCGCGTGTAAGCCGTTCTTCTGCACTGGCTTCCAAAGCGACAGGATACCCGATCGCAAAAGTTGCTGCAAAGATTGCCCTTGGATATACACTGGACGAGATCAAGAATGCAGTTACAAAGAAAACTTATGCAAGCTTCGAGCCAATGCTTGACTACTGTGTTGTTAAGATGCCGAGACTTCCATTCGATAAATTTATCAGTGCAAAGAGAACATTGACGACACAGATGAAAGCTACCGGAGAAGTTATGAGTATTTGCGATAACTTTGAAGGAGCTCTTATGAAAGCGATCCGTTCTCTGGAGCAGCATGTAGACTGCCTGCTTTCTTATGATTTTTCAGCGCTTTCCAAAGAAGAAATTTTGGAAAAACTGGAAATCGTAGATGACCGCAGAATCTGGATGATCGCAGAAGCAGTCCGTAAAGGAATTTCATATGATGAGATCCATGCAATCACAAAGATCGACAAATGGTTCATCGACAAGATTGCGATCCTTGTTGAGATGGAACAGGCTCTGAAGACACAGGAACTCACGCCGGAACTTCTGAAAGAAGCAAAACGTATTGAATTTCCGGATAATGTTATTGCACGCCTGACTGGAAAAGATGAGAGAGAAATCCACAATATGCGTCATGCGAACGGAATCGTTGCAGCATACAAGATGGTTGATACCTGTGCGGCTGAGTTCGCGGCAGAGACCCCATATTATTATTCTGTATTCGGAAGCCAGAACGAAGTAGAAGAGACTTCCGGCAAAAAGAAAGTTCTAGTACTTGGATCAGGACCGATCCGTATCGGACAGGGTATCGAGTTCGACTTCTGTTCTGTACATTGTACATGGGCATTTGCAAAAGAAGGATACGAGACTATTATCGTAAATAACAACCCGGAAACTGTAAGTACCGATTTCGATATCGCAGATAAGCTGTATTTCGAACCACTTACTCCGGAAGATGTAGAGAGCATTGTAGACCTGGAAAAACCGGACGGAGCAGTTGTTCAGTTTGGTGGACAGACTGCGATCAAATTAACAGAATCCCTGATGAAGATGGGAGTGCCGATTCTTGGAACTTCCGCAGAAGATGTAGATGCCGCAGAGGACAGAGAGCTCTTTGACGAGATCCTTGCACAGTGCAATATTCCACGTCCGAAGGGAGATACAGTATTTACCGCTGAAGAAGCAAAAGAGGTTGCCAACCGTCTCGGATATCCGGTACTGGTTCGCCCTTCTTATGTACTTGGCGGACAGGGAATGCAGATTGCAATCAACGATCATGATATTGATGAATTTATCGGAATCATCAACCGTATTGCACAGGATCACCCGATTCTGGTTGATAAATATTTGGTCGGTAAAGAAATTGAGGTCGATGCAGTATGTGACGGAACAGACATTCTGATCCCTGGTATTATGGAACATATTGAGCGTGCCGGAATCCATTCTGGTGACAGTATTTCTGTATATCCTGCGCAGAGCATTTCTGAAGTGACAAAGCGTAAAATTGAAGAATATACAAAGCGTCTTGCAAAAGCCCTTCACGTAATTGGTATGATCAACATCCAGTTCATCGTATGTGGCGAAGATGTTTATGTCATCGAAGTAAACCCACGTTCAAGTCGTACCGTTCCTTATATCAGTAAGGTAACAGGTATCCCGATCGTTCCGCTTGCTACAAGAGCGATCATCGGACATAAGATCAGAGAAATGGGTTACACACCGGGACTTCAGAAAGAAGCTGATTATATTGCAATCAAGATGCCGGTATTCTCATTTGAGAAGATCCGTGGTGCAGATATCAGCCTTGGACCGGAAATGAAGTCTACAGGTGAGTGTCTGGGAATTGCAACTACATTTAACGAGGCACTTTACAAAGCGTTCCTTGGAGCTGGAATCAACCTTCCAAAATATAAGAACATGATCATGACTGTTCGTGATGAGGATAAGGGAGAGGCTGTCGAGATCGGACGCAGATTTGAGGCACTTGGCTACCGCATCTTTGCAACACGCGGTACAGCTGATGCATTAAAAGAAGGTGGCGTAAAAGCAATTCCGGTCAATAAGATTGAGCAGGAATCACCGAACCTGATGGATCTGATCCTTGGACACGAGATCGACCTTGTAATTGATACTCCTCCGCAGGGAGCAGATCATGCACGAGATGGATTTGTAATCCGTCGTAATGCAATCGAGACAGGTGTCAATGTACTGACAGCTATGGATACTGCAAGAGCACTTGTGACAAGTCTGGAAAATACAGATATCCGTCAGCTTACACTGATTGATATTGCGAAAGTTGAATAAGATGTTATGAATACGGACAGGCAGGGATTGGATTCTCTGCCTGTTTGTGTTATGGAAAATGCAGGGACGAGACGGACGCTACAGTGGCAAAAGAATGTGAAGCTGTGTAGAGGATTTCGGATATTGGCTGGAATTGCGGGGAAGGAGTTCGGTAGTGTGAAAACTATTGTATGTGTGGATAACCGGATGGGGATTTGTTTTAATGGCAGGAGAGTGAGCCGGGACCGGATGGTGTCAGAGGATATTCTTGAGATGACGAGAGGGAATGTGCTCTGGATGGCGCCGGAGGCAGATAAGCTTTTTAAAGAAGTCTTTAAAGCAAAAGAAGAGGTATGCCGGGAAACTGGGACTGGGAAGAAAATACAGGACGCAGGGCGACTGGAGGATGAAAAAATGTGGAAGGTTGACCGGAATTTTCTGGAAAAGGCAGAAGAAGAGGATTTCTGTTTTGTTGAGGGGGAGAATCTGGCTGGATATGAGGGGAAGATTACAGAGATTGTTCTGTATAAATGGAACCGGGATTATCCGGCAGATGTATTTTTTGAGGTAGATTTAAGCAAGTGGAGACTGGAAGAGAGAAAAGATTTTTCCGGTTACTCCCATGAGAAGATTACAAAAGAAATTTACAACAGGCAGGGATTGCTATGAAGAAGAAAATTGGGAAAATGAGAGGTGTGCTGCTTCTGACGTTTGCATTGTTTCTGACAGCGTGTGGCACAGGTGGAGCAGATGCGCAAAGTGCATCATATGGAAACAGTCAGGCAGCAGTAGTTGAAAGGCAGTCGGGTAGCGGAGAAAATGAATCGACAGCAGGTGGCAGCCAGGATCCGGTGAGCGCTACATTGGATAATATTCCGGCATACAGCGGAACACCGTATGTAGTGATTGACGATAATGAACCGGATTTTACCGAAGATGAGCTGACAGATCAGTCTTATGAAAGCTACAGTGATCTGGATGAGCTGGGACGATGCGGCGTTGCCGCGTCCAACATTGGGACAGATCTGATGCCGACCGGGAAAAGAGGAAAGATTGGACAGGTGAAACCGTCCGGGTGGCAGACAATAAAATTTGACAATGTGGATGGAAAATATCTTTACAACCGTTGTCATCTGATAGGCTATCAGCTGACGGCAGAAAATGCAAACGAAAAGAATCTGATTACAGGAACCCGCTATATGAATGTGGATGGGATGCTGCCATTTGAAAATATGGTTGCCGACTACATCAAAGAGACAGATAATCATGTAATGTATCGTGTCACACCGGTATTTGAAGGGGAGAATCTGGTTGCATCCGGAGTTTTAATGGAAGCAGAATCAGTGGAGGATCATGGAGAAGGTGTGAAATTTAATGTGTATGTCTATAATGTACAGCCGGGAATTACGATTGATTATTCAACGGGAAAGGCAGTGCTTTCCGATACGGATGCGTCAGCGGGTACGGGAAAAACCAGTGGAAATACAGAGAAAAAGACGTATGTGTTGAATGAAAATACAAAGAAGTTCCATACGCCGGAGTGCTCAGGAGTAAAAGATATCAAAGAAGGAAATAAAAAAACATTTACAGGTTCAAGAGAAGAACTGATTAAAGAGGGGTATATCCCGTGTGGGAGATGTAAACCGTAAGAGGAAAATAAAAGAAAAACTGCATATTCTGCAAAAAATATAAAACAAACGGGAGATTTTTAAACAAAATCTCCCGTTTTCTGCTATAATAGAAAACATACTTAATGAATATACATTAGAGGAAATGTGTAAAAGAAAAAGGAGGAACTTTCTCATGAATACTTATCATATGGGAACAAAATGCGTGCAGGGAGGATATACACCTGGAAATGGAGAGCCGAGACAGGTTCCGATCATTCAGTCTACGACATTCAAATACAATACAAGTGAAGATATGGGAAAATTATTTGATCTGGAGGCATCCGGATATTTCTACACCCGTCTGCAGAATCCGACTAACGACCACGTAGCGGCAAAGATCGCGGCGATGGAAGGCGGAACAGCTGCAATGTTGACTTCTTCCGGACAGGCAGCGAATTTCTTTGCTATGTTCAATATCTGTGAAGCAGGAGATCATATTGTGGCTTCCTCTTCGATTTATGGTGGAACCTTCAATCTGATCAGTGTGACGATGAAGAAAATGGGAATTGACGCAACATTTGTTTCTCCGGATGCAACAGAAGAAGAATTAAATGCGGCATTCCAGCCAAATACAAAGCTGATGTTTGGTGAGACGATTGCCAATCCGGCACTTACTGTTCTGGATATTGGGCTTTTTGCAAAGGTTGCGCATGCGCATAGTGTACCGCTGATCGTGGATAATACCTTCCCGACACCGGTCAACTGTCGTCCGATCGAATGGGGAGCAGATATTGTGACACATTCGACTACAAAATATATGGACGGACATGGAGCAGCAGTCGGTGGAGCAATCGTAGACAGTGGTAAATTTGACTGGATGGCTCATGCAGATAAATATCCCGGACTTTGCACACCGGATGAAAGCTATCATGGAATTACCTATGCTGAGAAATTCGGAAAAGAAGGCGCATTTATCACAAAATGTACTTCTCAGTTGATGCGTGATCTCGGATCGATCCAGGCACCACAGAATGCATTTATCCTGAATCTCGGACTGGAATCTCTTCATGTGCGTATGCCAAGGCACGTGGAGAACGGACAGGCTGTGGCAGAATTTCTGGAGCAGCACCCAAAGGTTGCTTATGTCAATTATCCGGGACTTCCATCTAACAAATACTATGAAAGAGCAAAGAAATACATGCCAGACGGGGGCTGTGGAGTGGTATCTTTCGGATTGAAAGGTGGAAGAGAAGCTGCTTCCGTATTCATGCAGAATCTGAAGCTTGGAGCGATTGAAACCCATGTGGCAGATGCGAGAACCTGTTGCCTGAACCCGGCAACATCCACACATCGCCAGATGAATGATGAGCAGTTAAAAGAAGCAGGGGTTCCGGCAGAACTGATTCGCATCAGTCTGGGACTTGAAGATAAAGAGGATCTGATCGCAGATATTTCTGCGGCACTTGACGCAATTCAATAATCGTGTCACAATGACAGATAAAGAAATCTGATCAGACAGGAGGAAAAGAGTCATGACAAAGAAATCAGAAAGACAACCAATCAAAGCAGAAAATGTAGCGGGTGGCGCAGGCTATATCCTGAAGGAAGAACTGATCAAAGGTGAACAGCTCGGTGCGTACTGCAAGATGTTCAATGAAGTAACGTTAAAACCTGGATGTGAGATCGGATATCATGAGCATCATGGAGAGACTGAGACTTACTATCTGACAAAAGGGGCAGGCATTTACAATGATAATGGCAAAGAATATCCGGTAGAAGTTGGTGATGTGACTTTCTGTGCAGACGGAAATGGACATGGCATCAAGAATGCGGGGGAAGAAGATCTTGTGTTTGTGGCGCTTATTTTGAAAGAATAGTGTGAAGAGGGACGGATCCTGGCGCAAATGATATTGATCGTCACCTATGAAACTGTCACTGGCAGTTTCATACGGATGCATGGCAACTCCGAAGCTTGTACAAAAAAGGGGATGATGTTCGTGTGAACACGGACACCACCCCTATTTTTGTGCGCTCTTAGCCGCAACGATTCAATATCATTTGCGCCGGGATCCTGTGCTGCTCAAAATTTTTAGAAATAAGAGTTGGCGATTTAGTGAATGGTCTTCTTGTGGGGATAGGAAACATTATGCAAAGAAATCCTGTATTCCCTGAAGCAGTCTCTTATTATCTTCCGGAGCCATAATGCAGAACCGGAAGTATTCCCCGCCCAGTTCTTTGAAGCTGGAGCAGTCTCTCACCATCAGACCCTGCTTGATCAGAAATTCAAACACATCCGCAGAAGTAACTCCCTCTTTTTCAATCTTTACTAGTACAAAATTCGCATAAGCAGGATACACAGTCAGCACATTGATTTTGGAGATTTCAGTGCACATTTTGTCTCGCTCGGAGAGGATCAGATCCCGTGTTTTCCGGATATACTCCTGATCCTGGAGCATTTTCTCACCAGCGTAAGCGCCGAGGCTGTTCAGACTCCATGGGTTCTGCATCAGCAGAAGATCCTGAAGAAACTGGCTGTTACTGGTTGCACCGTAGCCGAGGCGGAGACCAGGTGCGGCATAAAATTTGGATACGCCACGGAGAATCATCAGATTATCAAAACTGCTGATCAGAGACATGGAAGAAATTTCATTAATATCCGGTGCAAATTCAACGTAAGTCTCATCAATCATCAAGAAAGAGCCAGCCTCCCGGCAGCAGTCCAGAATGGTCTGGATCTCAGGCATTTTGAGAGCGGACGAAGTCGGATTGTTCGGGTTACATAATATCACCAGATCATAGCCCTTCCTGATTTCTTCGCAGAAGGCATGGATATCAAGATGGAACTGATCTGACTCTTTTAACAGGTAAGTATGGATGGAACTTCCCACCAGATCCAGTTCACGTCCATACTCGGAATAAGTTGGTCCAAGAACCAGCGTTTTTTGTGGTTTCCGTGTCTGGATCAGGAGAGAGATCAGCTCGGTAGAACCATTTCCGACGATTACATGTTCCGGTAAAATCTGGCAGTAATCGGCAATCACTTTCTTCAAAGTAGTGTAATTTCGGTCCGGATAACTACTGAGAAGATCCAGATGTGCAGCAAGATCTTTTTTCAGGTTTTTGGATAATCCAAGTGGGTTGACATTGGCTCCAAAGCAGACGATCTCGTCCACCGGTACATGATAAAATGCGGCGACAGCAGCGGTGTCACTTCCATGAAACTGCGGTTTTGCTTCCATAAATAGTATTCTCCTTTGTGTATAACAAAAATCTGTGAATTAAAAAAATCGGGTATTCCGCATTGCCTGATATGCAGAATAATGTTATAATTTATTATAATGTCTTTTTGAAAAAATGCAATGCAGAAGTAGGTGGCAAGCTTGAAGAATAAAATAAAAAAATTTTCCAAAGGAGATTTTCGAACTGTTCATCCGGAGATTGTACTGCCGGTAACGAATCTTGAGATGACGATCGGGGAAGGAGAGTCCTGCCAGGGAAGTTTCATTTTGAAGAACAGGAAAGAAGGAGATATCAGAGGACTTGTATATTCTTCTTCTTTTCGTATACATTTAGAAGAACAGGGATTTGAGGGCAACCCGGTGGAGCTCCGTTTTACTTATGATGGAAGCGGACTTGCTCCCGGGCATGTTGAACAGGGAAAGTTTACGATTGTATGTAATGGTGGAGAATTTGAGGTAAACTTTACTGCGATCATTGAAAAACCATCAGTCGAGACTTCCTGTGGAAGAGTACAGAATATCCGTGATTTTAAAAGGCTGGCGATGGAGAACTTTATCGAGGCACACCGTCTTTTCAGATCACGCGATTTTTATGACGTGATAAAGTATGAAGAGCCAAGGATAAAGGCACTTTATGATAATATTAGGAAATGGTCTCTCGGTGAGCAGGCGATGGAAGAATTTCTGGTCGGAATCAAACAGAAAGAATGTATTTTCCTGACAATGGGACGGAATCAGAGAACTTTCCGCAATTTAAAAGAAGCAACCCGTGAGATTATTCATTTTACAAAGAATACTTGGGGATTTATGCCGGTGAAGGTGCATGTGAGCGGTGATTTTATCCAGATTGGAAGGGATAACTTTACAACGGACGATTTTGTGGGAAATCTGTTTGATTTCAGTTATATCATTCATCCGGAAAAGGCTCATGCGGGAAATAATTATGGACAGATTGTTTTTGAAAGTCCGTATGAATCGCTGACCTATGAGGTAATGTTGGCCAATCACAAGGATCATGCAGAGAACAGACGTGTGGCAGATAAGACGATTGCATCAATCATAAAGGATTTCCTTGCGTGTAATGCGGAAGGAAAGGATCTGACAGCCTGGGCAGACGCAACAAGAGAAAAACTGAAGGGACTGGATATATATTCAGAAGACGGAGATGTTTATCCACTGTTTGATGCACATCTTAACCTGCTCTGTAAGGAGCCGGACAAGGCCAGTGGTATTCTGGATGATTACAATTACAGCCGTTTCTCAGTGAATAAGGATTCGGTCATTTCATCGTATTATCTGTATCTGACTGCGCTTTTGAGAAAATCAGGCAGCCAGGTTAACAAAGCAATTGAAGAACTGAATAAGGCATATATGAAAGAACCAACTTCATGGGAGCTTGTGTGTATGCTGATTGACATTGATCCGGAATATAAAAACTACAGCAAAAAATTACAGGTTCTGGAACGCCACTGCAGCAACGGTGCGAACCAGGTAATTCTGTACTGGCAGGCATACCGGTGTTTTCTGGAGAAGCCAACCTGTCTGAAAAAGCTCTCGGCATTTGAAGTACAGATTCTCAATTTTGCGCAGAAGCACGGAGTTCTGACAAAGGAAATTGCGCTTTATATGGCGAACCTTGCATCCCAACAGCGGACTTATGATAAGAATCTGGATGTTGTGATGCAGAAGGTTTATCGGATTTTCCCGGATCCACAGATTCTGACAGCAATTTGTACCCATCTGATCCGTGGCAATCGGACAACACCGGAATGCTTCAAGTGGTATGCCTTGGCAGTAAAAGAAGATCTGAAGATTGCGCAGCTTTTTGAATATTATATGATGACTGTGGATGACAAATATCTGGACAGACAGTTTCCAAAATCCGTATTACTTTACTTCCAGCATGGAAATACACTGGAATATAAAAAAGCAGCGGTGTTGTATGCAAATCTGATTAACTGTGAGGAAGAAAGCAGTGAGCTTTACAGTGCTTACAGAGAGCAGATGGAGCGGTTTGCCTGGATGCAGCTTGAGAATCGAAGGATCAATGATATTCTGCATATTATTTACAAACGCTGCTGTACTGAGCGGGATATGACACCGGAAAGAATCCGAGCAGTTTATGATATCTGCCATGCTTATGAGATTAAGACAACGGTAAAGAACATGGCGTTTGTCATGGTAATCGAGCCTGACGGAACGATCAGTCAGAAAGTACAGTACAGTGCGGATGGAGTGATTGTATATTTATACAATAAAGACGCACGGATTGTCTGGGAATCAAAAGACGGCCGCCATTACATTGATTCCATTCCATATGAGACTATGAGGATGTTCTATGAGAACCGGTATATGGAAATCTGCAAAAAATATCAGGAAGAGCATGAGGAAGAGGAACGAAAGAAAGAGAAAAAAGAACTGACCTGGGATATGCTTAGAGAGCACGGGCTGGAGATGGCAGATGAAAAAGAAGTGTTTAAAATGTGCAGTATGCGCCTGCGTGAAGAAGGTACGGAGGAGGATGATTTTCTTCTGGCATTATGCTTTGAACTGTTTCTGAAAGATCAGTATGATAAGCAGACGCTGTCTTATCTTGCTGAGTATTATTGTGGATCGACCCGTAATATGAAGAAACTCTGGCATGTGGCAAGAGATTATGATATTACAACCTACAAGCTTTCAGAAAGAATCATTACGCAGATGCTTTTCTCGGAAACTATGTTTGGTGAGGAAGAAATTTTTGCGGATTATTATGAAGGAAGAACGTATTTCCGTTTAAAGAGAGCATATCTTGCTTATGTTTCAAGAGAATATGTGGTGAACGGACGCCAGGTAAAAGGATGTATTTTTGTAATCATCGCAAATGAATACCGCAAAGAGGAAGATCTTCCGGATATCTGTAAGATCGCCCTGCTAAAATATTATTCCAGCAGGGAAGTGCATCAGGAACTGGAACCGATGCTACGGGAATTCCTGCGCGAAATGTGTGAAAAACAGCTGTATTTTTCTTTCTATTTGAAGTATCCGGAGAACTGGCTCAGAGAAGTGCAGCTTTATGATAAGACGATGATCGAATATCACGCAAAACCTGGAAGCAAAGTGGCAATTTCCTACCAGATACGGAAAGGCGAAAGTGATAATATGAATTATCAGGAAGAAATACTGCTTCCGGCATATGAAGACACTTATATCAAGAGCTTTATTTTGTTTGGTGATGAATCTCTGCGTTATTATTTTACAGAGACGAATAAGGATAAGGTGACGGTTACGGAAAAAAGTGACTATAAGCCGCGTGAGGTGAGACCAATCGGAAAATTTGGAAGACTGAATGATATGACATCACTGAAGAATGAAGCACTGGCAATCGCGATGAAGGAATTTGCAACAGAAAAACAGCTTGCTGAGGATATTTTTGTTGCTTACTAAAGGAGGAAATACTTCATGACACATGGAAGTATTATAGGATATGACATCAATGCAAAGATGTGTCAGATCAGTTATTATAATGAAAAAACACAGGAACCGGAGACGGTGGATACCGGAATTGAAAAAGAGAACAATCAGATTCCTCTGGTGATGAACTATTATAAAGAGACCTGGACTTACGGAAGACAGGCAAGAAGGATGTCTACGGTAAGGGACAGTATCTGCGTGGAAGGGATCTGGGAGTGTGCGCTTGGCAATAGGAAAATTGAGGTAGACGGACAGGAATATGAAGGCGTCCAGCTGCTGGCGGATTTTGTAAAGTACACGTTGAACGGATTTGAAGAAATTGAAAGCATCACGTTTACAGTCCCGGAGAAAAACGAAGACATCCGCGTCTTGCTGAAGGGAATCGGACAGAAACTCGGAGTGGCAAAGGAAAATATTTATGTTCAGGACTACAAGGAAAGCTTCTGTCATTATATGTTTAACCAGCCGAAAGAATTATGGCAGTATGAAGCGGCACTTTTTTACTGTGACGAGGATGTGATCCGGGCATATATGTTGCGGGAACTGAAGAACAGTTCGCAGAAAAGCAGAGAAAGCTTTGTGACGGTGGACAAGGTGGCAGATGCACGTATGGAAGAACTGGAAGCAGTTTATCCGGTGCTGCATGTTGAGAAGGCAAAAGCGGCAGATGAGCATTTTAAACGTTTTATCCAGAGTGTATTCAACAAGAAGATGATCTCTTCTGTCTTTTTGACAGGAGATGGATTTGAAAATAACTGGTATCCGAATTCTCTGCGCGTTCTCTGTAACGGACGCCGTGCGTTTATGGGAAATAATCTGTACAGTAAAGGAGCGTGTTATACAGCGCAGCGCAGAAAAGAGGAACAGTCAGATGCACCAGTCTACCTGGATGAGACAAAACTGACCGAGCAGATTTCCGTGCGGATGCGCGTGAATGGAGAAGAAGGCTGGTACCCACTGGTATCCTGGGGCAATCACTGGTACGAATCAGACAGACAGTTCGAGGTGCTTCTTGGTGATACAGAGGATATTGAGATCCATGTAGATTCTCTGGTGACCGGCAGGCATCTTGTGGAGTCGGTTTCTCTGAAAGGTATGCCGGACCGGAAAAACTATGCGCTTCGTCTGAAAATTAGTACATTCTTCTCGGATGAAAAGACCTGTCATATTATTTTTGAAGATATGGGATTTGGCGAATTTTTTGCGCCATCAGGATTCCGGTTGGAGAAGATCATTGAATTAGGAGGCAGCAATGGGCAGTTTAATTCTTTGTCATAAGAAAAAGGCAAAACATCCCTATGAAATTTCGAGGATCCATACAAGGATCAGTACACTGGAAGAGCTGTGTTATTATCTGTGCAACAATCTGTATCTGATCGATTATACGATCATGAATGAGCAGCTCTGCAGATGGATCGCAGATGAACTGGAAATGCAGGATCTTGCAGTAAAGCTGGTGGAACTGATCCGGAATCATGGTTCCGTGGAGAAATTTGTGGTTCTTGTGCTACATGAATCCAGAATCTACACACCGGGTGAAATGGCACACATCCAGAATGTTCTGGAGAAACTCAAGAACCAGAAAGAAGTAGAACGTCAGAAATACAAAGCAGATAAGCTGATGGAAAGTGGAGAACTGGAATCGGCAATCCTGGTTTACATGTCGATCGTCAACGGAGAAAAGGATGATTCGGTAGATAAGCGTTTTTATGGTCGCGTGTCTGCGTGCCTTGCCGGAGCATATGGAAGAGCATTTCTGTATGAAGAGTCGGCGAGAATGTATGAGAAGGCGTATAAGATCTGTGAAGATAATAAAATGCTCGAAGGTTACCTGTATGCAAGTTCCAGATACATGCCGCAGGATGAATATCAGAAGATGGTCATGGGCAATGAGATCCTTTTGGAAATTGACAACAAACTTACAGAAAAGATAGAAAAAGTGAGAGAAAATATCAACATCGAACCGTCAAAGGAACTGTTTGAAGAATGGAAAAAAGAGTACAGAAGAGCATAGTGTACGGGAGAAAGTTCAAGGCTGTGTATTGATTTTCGGAAAATCATGTATTATACTCTCTATGTAAAAATTAAGCGGATACAACAAATAGGAGAAGACAAAACGATGAGCGAACTTGAAAGAGTAGAGACTGGTTTAGGTGAAGAATGTGGTGTATTCGGTGCCTATGATATGGATGGTGGCGATGTTGCGCCGTCAGTGTACTATGGTTTGTTTGCCCTTCAGCACAGAGGGCAGGAAAGCTGCGGAATTGCAGTGACAGATACCTATGGCAAGCGGAAAGTTCATTTCAGAAAGGGACTAGGACTAGTCAATGAAGTATTCGATGAGGAAGAACTTGGCAAATTAAAGGGAAACCTTGGCGTCGGACATGTGCGGTATTCGACAGCAGGGGGAACTCGTGCGGAAAATGCACAGCCACTGGTTCTGAATTATGTGAAAGGTACATTGGTGATTGCCCATAATGGTAATCTGACGAATGCGATCGAGCTTCGTCATGAATTGGAATATACCGGAGCAATCTTCCAGACAACGATTGATTCGGAAGTGATTGCCTATCATATTGCAAGAGAGCGTCTGAAGGTTTCAAAGGCAGAGGATGCGGTCAGGAATGCAATGAAGAAAATTGAAGGCGCATATGCACTGGTTGTATCAAGCCCGCGTAAGATGATCGGAGCGAGAGATCCATTTGGTCTCAAACCACTCTGTATCGGCAAGCGAGATAATACCTGGTTCCTGGCATCGGAAAGCTGTGCCCTTGCAGCAGTTGGTGCAGACTTTATCCGTGACGTGGAACCGGGAGAGATTGTCAGCTTTACAAAGCATGGAGTATCTTCGGACAAAAGTATGCAGATTCCACTTGAAAAGCAGGCACGTTGTATTTTTGAGTACATTTATTTTGCACGTATGGACAGCGTAATCGACAACATCAATGTATATCATGCAAGGATTGTTGCAGGAAAGGCTCTTGCACAGTCTTATCCGGTAGAGGCTGATCTGGTTGTCGGTGTGCCGGATTCCGGACTGGTTGCGGCAAAAGGATATTCGGAATATTCCGGAATCCCTTACGGTATGGCATTCCACAAGAACAGTTATGTAGGAAGAACCTTTATCAAGCCGAAACAGAGTCAGAGAGAGTCCAGTGTGAAGATCAAACTGAATGTTATTGAAGAGGTTGTACGGGGCAAGCGTATTGTTATGGTAGATGATTCCATCGTCCGTGGAACGACCTGTGCAAATATCATCAAGATGCTCAAAAAAGCAGGAGCAAAAGAAGTTCATGTAAGAATCAGTTCGCCACCGTTTTTACATCCTTGTTATTTTGGTACAGATGTACCGTCGAATGATCAGCTCATTGCTCATTCACATACAACGGAGCAGATCCGTGAAATGATCGGAGCAGATTCTCTTGGATATATGGAAATAGATAAGCTGAAAGACATGGTTGGAGATCTTGGATACTGCGATGCATGTTTTACAGGAAATTACCCGATGCGCGTTCCGGGAAAAGATATTTCCCACGCGTTTGAGTCAGAAGAATAGGGAGGATAAGACTATGGGATACGACAAGTATGTAAGTCCGCTTTCAGAGCGGTATGCCAGCAAGGAGATGCAGTATATTTTTTCTCCGGACATGAAATTTAAGACATGGAGAAAACTCTGGATCGCACTTGCAGAGACAGAAAAAGAGCTGGGGCTCAATATTACAGATGAACAGATCGCAGAACTGAAAGAGCATGCAGAGGATATCAATTACGATGTCGCAAAAGCGCGTGAAAAAGTAGTGCGCCATGATGTGATGTCTCATGTATATGCATATGGACAGCAGTGCCCGAAAGCAAAAGGGATCATTCATCTGGGAGCAACTTCCTGTTATGTAGGTGATAATACCGATATCATTATCATGGCAGAGGCTCTGAAACTTGTTAAGAAAAAGCTGGTTAATGTTCTGGATGAACTTTCAAAGTTCGCAGATCGGTATAAAGATCTTCCGACACTTGCATTTACTCATTTCCAGCCAGCACAGCCGACAACGGTTGGAAAGAGAGCAACTCTGTGGATGCAGGAATTTTCTATGGATCTTGCAGATCTTGATTATGTGCTTGGAAGCCTGAAACTTCTTGGATCAAAAGGAACAACCGGTACACAGGCAAGCTTCCTGGAACTGTTTGAGGGAGATCAGGAGACCATTGATAAGATCGATCCAATGATTGCTAAGAAGATGGGATTTGAAGCATGCTATCCGGTATCCGGACAGACCTATTCCCGTAAAGTGGATACAAGAGTTGTGAATGTTCTTGCCGGAATTGCAGCAAGTGCACACAAATTCTCCAATGACATCCGTCTTCTCCAGCATCTGAAAGAAGTGGAAGAGCCGTTTGAAAAGACACAGATCGGATCTTCTGCAATGGCATATAAGAGAAATCCAATGAGAAGCGAACGAATCGCATCTCTGTCCCGTTACGTGATGATTGATGCACTGAACCCGGCGATCACTTCTGCTACACAGTGGTTTGAACGTACTCTGGATGACTCTGCGAACAAGCGCCTGAGTGTACCGGAAGGTTTTCTTGCGATTGACGGTATTCTGGATCTGTGCCTGAATGTCGTTGACGGACTGGTTGTATATCCAAAAGTAATTGAAAAACGTCTGATGTCTGAACTTCCGTTCATGGCAACAGAGAATATTATGATGGATGCAGTAAAAGCTGGTGGAGACCGTCAGGAACTGCATGAAAGAATCCGTGAACTTTCGATGGAAGCAGGAAAGAATGTTAAAGAAAAAGGTCTGGACAACAACCTTCTTGAACTGATCGCGTCAGATGATGCATTTAATCTGAGTCTGGAAGATCTTCAGAAAACAATGGATCCATCCAAATATGTAGGACGTTCCAAAGAACAGGTCGAAGCATTCCTTAAGAATGTGATCCGGCCGATCCTGGATGAAAATAAAGAGCTGCTTGGTGTAAAAGCAGAGATCAATGTATAGAATAACTGAATAAACAGAATGGAAGAGCAGGAAGCAGATTTCCGGGTAAGACGGAAGATTGCTCCCTGCTTTTTATTTATGTTTCATGGTCTGAAAATAACTTCTTTGAAATATCAATATAGTAAAGAATTAATGCGTTCATCTGAAAGAATCTATAAATCCCATGGAAATGCATAGATATTAAATCGTCATTAATTAGACAATTTGACGAAAAATATGAAAACTGAGTTTTTGACAAACACAGAAAAGCGCGAAAAAACGCACTTATTTAGAGCAAATTTATTATGTTATCGTAATAACATGGTGATAATACACAAAAAATAAATAAGTTAACTGAAAATATTGCATAAAAACTATAAATAGGTTATTATAGATTCAACAGATAAAAACTATAAGGGATGTCTATTAAAAAGGAGGGTTACCGTATGAGTATTAACGATTTAGTATTAAAGGTAAATGATGTCCTAACAGGATCGGTGCTGATCATAGCACTTGTAGGTATTGGCTTGCTGTTCACATTTAAGCTTGGATTTATTCAGATCCGTGGTTTTAAAGATGGATGGAACAGAACTTTTGGCGGACTTTTTAGCAAGAAAGGGGATGCCGGAAAAGACGGAATGTCTTCTTTCCAAGCACTTGCAACAGCGATTGCTGCTCAGGTTGGTACCGGTAATATCGCCGGAGCTGCAACTGCAATTGCAGTCGGTGGTCCGGGAGCAATCTTCTGGATGTGGATCAGCGCATTCCTCGGAATGTCAACGATCTTCGCAGAAGCGGTTATGGCTCAGAAGTTCAAGCAGGTCAGTGATGACGGAACCGTAACCGGTGGTCCGGTATATTACATTCGAGGAGCATTTAAAGGAACGTTCGGAAAAGTTCTGGCAGCTATTTTTGCAGTCCTGATTATCTTTGCACTTGGATTCATGGGCAATGCAGTTCAGTCTAACTCAATCGCAGCATCATGGAACACTGCATTCGGAATTCCGAAGATTGCAATGGGTATTTTTGTAGCAGTTGTTTCTCTGTTTGTATTCACGGGTGGTATGAAGCGAATCGCAAAAGTTACTGAACTGATCGTGCCGATCATGGCAGCATTTTATATAGTAGGTTCTTTGATCGTAATTTTTGCAAACGTTACAGCAATCCCGGCAGCATTCCATGACATTATTGTCGGTGCGTTTAAACCGGCAGCAGTAGCAGGTGGTGCAATGGGCGCAACCTTGAAGCTTGCAGTACAGAAAGGTGTGGCAAGAGGTCTCTTCTCCAATGAAGCTGGTATGGGTTCTACACCACACGCACATGCAGTAGCAAAAGTAAAACATCCGGTTGAACAGGGCTTTGTAGCTATGATCGGTGTGTTCATTGATACATTCGTAATTCTTAACCTGACAGCACTTGTTATTATCACAACCGGTTCAAGAACGACTGGTCTTACAGGTGCACAGCTGAGCCAGTATGCTTTCTCTACATTATATGGTAAGTTCGGTGAGATCTTTATCGCGATCTGTATGTTATTCTTCGCATTCTCAACGATCATCGGATGGTATTTCTTCGGTGAAGCAAACATCCGTTACCTGTTTGGAGCAAAAGCTGTTAAAATTTACTCAATCATTGTATGTATCTGCGTAGCACTTGGATCACTTCAGGAAGTAGAACTTGTATGGAATATGGCAGACTGCTTTAACAGTATGATGGTTATCCCGAATGCGATTGCACTGGTAGCACTCAGTGGTCTTGTTAAGAAGACGCATGACGATTACTATAATAATTTCCTGCCAAATCAGAAAAAAGGCAAATAGATAATTTGTATAATAACTGAAAAATAGTTATAGAAAAAAACAATAAGAAATATACAAAAAAATCTATAAAAAGACTAGCATTTTGCATAAATGTGTGCTATAGTAATCATGTCAGCAAGAAAGATGCTGTAAAATGTATAAAAAATGCAGTCAATTAGATAGTAGGTTGATATTTCCTGCGAGAGAATCATTTATAAAGATATTTGATAAATGGTCGCCGAAGATGCAAACCGTAGAGCAGTAAAGCTCGTTGAATGGTGAAACTTTCAGGCAAAAGGATCGGGAAAGGTACTACACTCTGAATCCGGAATTGCCGAATTTACAAGGAGACAGAAAGGACGTTTAAAACAGAGAAGTTGTTTTGGCGTCCTTTTTTGATACCAGATATATGTTAAAAAAATATCTGGAGTATTTCAGACACAGGGAGCCAAAAAAGACCGCATAAACGGACAGGGGACGAAAGGAAGAAGCGGCTATGAATACTGGATTTATGATTATCACAAATAATCCACTGGTAAAAGAAAAACTGGGGGAAGATTATCATGTGGAATACGAAGAACTTTCTTATGAGGACACACTTAAAAAAGTTCAGAAGATGATCTTCCAGGGATACCGGCTTTTGACACATCCGCTGTCCGGAAGCGTAAAACCGAATGAGACTCCATATAAGTCGGTTATGCTCTCAGAAACGCCGGAAGGTCTGGATGCACAGGCGATGCAGATCATTGCAAGCGCCATTCAGGCGTGCGGTAAATTTCAGTTTAAGTCTGATCTTTATAAACCTCAGGTTTATGCAGACTTTCAGCTTGTAGATTACACATTGATCTCAAGCGCTCTGCCGTCAGCGGAAAGCTGGCGCTAAAAAAAGGCTGTAGAAGTACATGCGGTTTAGTGTACTTTTGAGCATACAACAAACACATTCAAAAAAGGAGGGAATTTACAGTGAAATTAGAAGTAGGTCACATTTTTATTAACGACATTCAGTTCGCATCTGAATCAAAGATCGAAAATGGTGTTCTGTATGTTGACGAAGAAGCTGTAAAGGCAATCGTTCTTGAGGACGAAAAAATCAAAGATGTTAAATTTGATATCGCAAAACCAGGTGAAAGCGTTCGTATCACTCCGGTTAAAGATGTTATTGAACCACGTGTTAAAGTTGAAGGAAGAGGGGGAGTCTTCCCAGGCGTTATCGCAAAAGTTGACACTGTAGGTAGTGGTAAGACATATGCATTAAAAGGAATGGCTGTTGTAACAGCTGGTAAGATCGTGGGATTCCAGGAAGGTATCATTGATATGTCTGGCCCGGGTGCAGAATATACACCATTCTCTAAACTTAACAACTTAGTAGTTGTTTGCGAACCAGTTGAAGGAATCAAACAGCATGAATATGAAAAAGCTGTTCGTCTTGCTGGATTCAGAGTAGCAGTTTACCTTGGAGAACTTGCTCGTGAACTCACACCAGACGAGACAAAGACATATGAGACATACGGAATCATGGAAGGAAAAGAAAAATTCCCGAACCTTCCGAGAGTTGCTTATGTACAGATGCTTCAGAGCCAGGGACTTCTCCATGACACATATGTATACGGTGTTGATGCTAAGAGAACACTCTCTACAATCATGAACCCGACAGAAGTTATGGACGGAGCTATCGTATCTGGTAACTGTGTATCCGCTTGCGATAAGAACCCAACATATGTTCATGAAAACAACCCGGTTGTACATGACCTGTTCGAAGAACACGGAAAAACAATCAACTTCGTTTGTCAGATTCTTACAAACGAAAACGTATACCTTGCTGATAAGATGCGTTCATCTGACTGGACAGCTAAGATGTGCCGTCTGTTAGACCTTGATGCAGTTATCGTATCTCAGGAAGGATTCGGTAACCCGGATACTGACCTTATCATGAACTGCAAGAAGATCGAAGCTGAAGGCGTTAAGACTGTAATCATTACAGACGAATATGCCGGACGTGACGGAAAATCTCAGTCACTGGCAGATGCTGATCCGGCTGCAGACGCAGTTGTAACCGGTGGAAATGCTAACCAGGTAATCGTACTTCCTAAGATGGATAAAGTAATCGGAACAGAAGATTTTGTTACAACCATTGCTGGTGGTAATGAACATTCTCGTCGTGAAGATGGAACAATCGAAGTTGAAATTCAGGCCATTACCGGTGCTACAAATGAAACCGGATTTGGATATCTGAGTGCACGCTAGGAATGGAGGACGTAAAGATAATGAGTAAAATTAAAGTTGTACATTATATCAATCAGTTCTTCGCTCAGATTGGTGGAGAAGAAAAAGCTGATTATCCTGCTGAACTTCGCGTAGGCGAAATCGTTGGACCTGGACAGGCTCTGACACAGCAGTTTGGAGAAGAAGCAGAGATCGTAGCTACAATCGTTTGCGGTGACTCTTACTTCAATGAAAACCTTGACAAAGCAAAAGCTGATATTCTTGAAATGGTTAAGAGCCAGAATCCTGATATCTTCATCGCTGGACCTGCTTTCAATGCTGGACGTTACGGTGTTGCATGCGGAACTATCTGTGATGCAGTACAGGAAGAACTCGGAATCCCGGCAGTAACTGGTATGTACGTTGAAAACCCAGGTGCTGATATGTTCAAGAACAAAGTTTACACAGTATCTACAAAGAACAGTGCAGCTGGTATGAGAGACGCAGTTAAGAAACTTGCTCCTCTTGCTCTTAAGATCGCTAAAGGCGAAAAAATCGGTGCTTCTTGCCAGGAAGGTTACATGCCGAACGGAGTTCGTGTAAACTTCTTCGAAAAAGAACGTGGATCTAAGAGAGCTGTTAAGATGCTCCTTAAGAAACTGGCAGACAAGCCGTTTGAGACAGAGTATCCAATGCCAACATTCGACCGTGTTGATCCACAGCCAGCTATCAAAGATCTTAGCAAGGCTACAATCGCACTTTGTACTTCAGGTGGAATCGTTCCGAAAGGAAATCCGGACCACATCGAAAGTTCAAATGCCTCACATTACGGAGAATATGACATCACAGGTGTTATGGATCTTACAGAAGAGACATACGAAACAGCTCATGGTGGATATGACCCGGTATATGCAAACGAAGATCCAGACCGTGTACTTCCTGTAGACGTTATGCGTGAATTCGAAAAAGAAGGCGTTATCGGAAAACTTCACAACAAATTCTATACAACGGTTGGTAACGGTACAGCCGTAGCTTCTGCAAAAGCTTTCGCTGAGGAATATGCTCAGAAACTTATAGCAGACGGTGTTGACGCAGTTATCATGACCTCTACTTGAGGTACCTGTACACGTTGCGGTGCAACAATGGTAAAAGCAATTGAAGCAGCTGGACTCCCGGTAGTTCATATGTGTACAGTAACTCCGATTTCCATGACAGTTGGTGCGAACAGAATCGTTCCTACGATTGCTATTCCTCATCCACTTGGAAATCCGGCTCTTGAAAAAGATGAAGAGTATGCTCTTCGTAAGGGTCTTGTTGAAAAAGCTCTGAAAGCTCTTACAACAGAAGTAGACGGACAGACAATCTTTGACAACTAAATCATAGTTAGAAGGTCATGTAATTTTATTAAAAAAGGAGAGAACGTTATGAGCAAAGTTTATGACGTGATCGTCCTGGGTGCGGGACCTGCAGGCTTAGCTGCAGGTCTGTACGCAGGAAGAAGCCGTCTTTCAACACTGGTTATTGAGAAAGGTAAAGATGGCGGACAGATCGCAATCACAGATGACATCGAAAATTATCCTGGACAGATCGTAGAAGGGGAAAGCGGTCCTTCTCTTATCGCAAGAATGACACAGCAGTGTGAAAAATTCGGCGTTGAGAGAGCCTCAGATGTAATTAACGAAGTACACCTGGACGGCGATATCAAAGTACTGAAGAGTGCGAAGGCTGAATATCAGTCAAAGACGGTTATCATCGCAACCGGAGCTTTTGCAAGACCGATCGGATGCAAAGGCGAAAAAGAGTTCATGGGCAAGGGCGTTTCTTACTGCGCTACCTGTGATGCAAACTTCTTTGAAGATTTTGAAGTATACGTAGTAGGTGGAGGAGATTCTGCTGTAGAAGAAGCTATGTACCTTACAAAATTTGCAAGAAAAGTTACCATTATTCACAGACGTGATGAGCTTCGTGCAGCAAAATCCATCCAGGAAAAAGCTTTCAAGAACGAAAAACTTCACTTTATGTGGGATACGGTTGTAGAAGAAGTTGGCGGTGACGGAATCCTTTCTGAGATGACTGTTAAAAATGTGAAAACAGGTGAACTCACTAAGATCGTAGCTGATGAAGATGACGGAATGTTTGGTGTATTCGGATTTATCGGAACACTTCCAAACTCAAAGATCTATGAAGGAACAGGCCTTGAGATGGATGAAAGAGGATATATTCCGACAGATGCAGATATGCACACTAATATCCCAGGCGTATTCGCAGCAGGCGATATCCGCGTTAAGAGCTTAAGACAGGTTGTTACAGCTGCAGCTGATGGAGCAATCGCAGCTACACAGGCAGAAAAGTATATTAACGAATTAAAATAATAAACACTTTTTAATAGAGTGAGGAGGACATTTGACATGTTAGAAGTAGATAAGAAAACATTCGAAGACGAAGTCTTAAAAGCAGAAGGTTATGTATTCGTAGATTTCTTTGGTGATGGATGTGTTCCGTGCCAGGCTCTGATGCCGTTCGTACACGAAATGGCAGATAAATACGGAGATAAGATCAAATTCACATCTCTGAATACAACAAAAGCTCGTCGTCTTGCTATCGGACAGAAGATCCTTGGACTTCCGGTTATGGCTATTTACAAAGATGGCGAAAAAGTTGAAGAAGTAGTAAAAGACGATGCTACACAGGAAAGCATCGAAGCAATGATTAAGAAATATATCTAATCATTATTTAATTAGGTGAGCCGCGCACAGCCGGCAGAGATCCGGCTGTGTGCTCACAATATATAATCGCGTAAAGCGTGTAAAACTATTATCAAAACAAAATTTTAAAAGAAAGGAAGGAGGAAAAGACATCATGGCAATTTTAAAAGATAAAAAAGTTGTTATTATCGGTGACCGTGACGGTGTACCGGGACCAGCAATCGCAGAATGCGTTAAGACAGCTGGCGGAGATGTAGTTTTTTCTTCAACAGAATGTTTCGTCTGAACTAGCGCAGGCGCAATGGATCTGGAGAATCAGAAAAGGGTAAAAGAATTTGCTGAGGAGTACGGCCCGGAAAACGTAGTCGTAATCGTAGGCGCAGCTGAAGGAGAAGCAGCAGGACTTGCTGCAGAAACCGTTACAGCAGGAGACCCGACATTCGCAGGTCCGTTGACAGGGGTCCAGCTTGGACTCACAACTTATCACGTATGTGAACCAGAGTTAAAAAAAGAATTTGACCCGGCTGTTTACGATGAACAGGTAGGCATGATGGAAATGGTCCTTGATGTTGATGATATCGTAGACGAAATGTCAGCAATCCGCAACGAATATTGCAAATACCTCTAAGATAAAGAGGGATTTATCCTTCGAAGCGGAATATCTGAGATAGAGGTACAGGCGGCAGGATTCTTCCTGTCGCCTGTTTTATTGCCAGGCATATCGGGAATATGCTGGTATTGCATTAGTGAATTGCCTAGCATCTCGGAAGCGTGCCAGTGATGCGCTTCTGATAAAAGCTTGTTTAGCGCATTCTGCCCAAAATCTTTTAAATCAGGACAGGTAGATTATACGCGCATATCACGGAGAAATGAATGATGGTGACACTCGTAAAAAGAGAATGTCAGGAAAGGTGGAAACCAGCGATGAACAGTGTAATTAAAGGAGCAGGATATGTACTCGTACATACCCCGGAAATGGTAGTTTACAACGGAACAACACAGACAACAGAAAGAGTTGTTAATCCGGAATCAGAATATTTAAAAGAACTTAGAGATCATCTTCGGTCATATGATACATGTGTAAATTATTGGCCGAATCAGGTATATATCGGAAATGCAACACCGGACGACCTTGCCCAGGTTGAATTTCCTTACTACGATAAAGTAAAAGAAGGTGCAGAGCGTTACGGAAAATACGGTGAGATCATGCCGGAAGACGAATTCCTTCTTTTAGCTCAGGCATGCGACATGTTCGAAGTTGTTATGCTTGAAAAAGGATTTGTAGCAGCTACAAAAGAAAAATTTGCAGCAGATCCGATCATCACAGATGATATCGTAGAAAAAGTAATCGAGGGATTTGAAATCTCAGAAATCGAACACTTTGTAAATGAAGAGCATGCTGAAGGTCTGTATCATGAAAACAAACTGGTAGGCTGTGTAAAGAGAGCGCATGACATTGATGCAAACCTTTCAGCACATGTTATGCATGAAAACATTATGAGTAAGGCATCCAGTGTGCTCGCCCTCCTCTATGGTGTAAGAAACGCAGGAATCGAAAAGACAGACGTTGAGTATGTCATCGACTGTGCAGAAGAAGCTTGTGGTGATATGAACCAGCGTGGCGGTGGTAACTTCGCAAAAGCAGCAGCTGAAGTTGCAGGACTTTTGAACGCAACAGGTTCTGACTCACGTGGATTCTGTGCCGGACCATCTCACGCACTGATCGAAGCAGCAGCTCTCGTAAAATCAGGCGCATACAAATGTGTAGCTGTAACAGCTGGTGGTTGTACAGCAAAACTTGGTATGAACGGTAAAGACCATGTAAAGAAAGGTCTTCCGATCCTGGAAGACTGCCTTGGCGGATTCTGTGTAATCATCGCAGAAAACGATGGTGTAAACCCGGAAATCAACCTGGATATCCTTGGACGCCATACAGTAGGAACAGGAAGTGCTCCGCAGAACGTAATCGGAAGCCTTGTAGCTGATCCACTGGAAAGAGCAGGACTTAAGATCACAGATATCGATAAATTCTCTCCGGAAATGCAGAACCCGGATATCACAAAACCGGCAGGAGCCGGAGATGTACCGCTTGCTAACTACAAGATGATCGCAGCTCTCGCAGTTAAGAGAGGCGAACTTGACAGAAAAGAACTTGCAAGCTTCGCAGGAGAACACGGACTGACAGGATGGGCTCCGACTCAGGGACATATTCCTTCAGGTGTACCGTACATCGGATTTGCAAGAGAAGATATCCTTGCTGGAAAGATCAATAAAGTCATGATCATCGGAAAAGGAAGTCTGTTCCTTGGACGTATGACCAACCTCTTCGATGGTGTATCTTTCGTAATCCAGGCAAATACCGGTGCAGAAGATAACAGTGGTGTATCAGAAGAAGAAGTAAAAGGACTGATTGCAAAAGCAATGAAAGATTTTGCAGCATCACTCATGGCAACAGAAGAATAAGAAAGGTGGACAAACAAAATGGCAAATAGTATTGAAAGAATGATTGCCGACACCTTTATGGAGATGGCGCAGGGACTGGAGACAGGAAGCTTCGGAAAGCGCCCGAAAGTTGCACTGACCGGAATGGGAAGCGAACATGGAGAAGAAAACTCTATGGCAGCGGCAATTGAAGCGGCAAAAGACGGAATTGATGTATATTATATCGGAACATTAGAAGCAGAAGGCGTTACAACTGTTAAAGTGGCTAACGATGAAGAAGGTCATGATAAGATGGAAGAAATGCTGAAGAATGGAGAAGTAGATGCAGCAGTAACCATGCACTTCCCATTCCCGATCGGTGTATCTACAGTAGGACGCTGTGTAACACCGGCAACTGCAAAAGAAATGTTCATCGCTAATACAACAGGAACATCCAGCACAGACCGTATTGAAGGAATGATCAAAAATGCGATCTACGGAATCATCGCTGCAAAAGCTTGTGGCAAGAAGAATCCGACCGTTGGTATCCTGAATGTAGACGGTGCACGTCAGACAGAGAAAGCTCTGAAGAAACTGCAGGAGAACGGGTATCCGATCGAATTTGCAGAATCAGGAAGAGCAGATGGCGGATGCGTTATGAGAGGAAATGACGTCCTTCAGGCATCCCCGGACATCATGGTAACAGATTCCCTCACAGGAAATATCATGGTGAAAATGCTTTCTTCTTTCACAACAGGCGGAAGCTTTGAAGCTACAGGATTTGGATATGGACCAGGAATCGGAGAAGGATATGAACAGCTTGTCATGATCGTATCCAGAGCATCCGGAGCACCGGTTATCGCAAATGCAATCCGTTACGCAGCACAGCTGGTAAGAGGAAAAGTATTTGAAGTAGCGAAAGAAGAATTTGCAGCTGTTAAGAAAGCTGGATTAAAAGAAATCCTTGATGAGCACAAAGCTTCTCAGAAACCGGCAGCGGCTGAAGAAGAAGTAAAAGAGCCACCGAAGGAAGTCGTTACAGCACAGATTCCAGGTATTGAAGTTATGGATCTGGAAGACGCAGTTAAAGTACTGTGGAAACTCGGTATTTACGCAGAAAGCGGAATGGGATGCACCGGACCAATCATCCGTGTATCAGACGCAAACCTCGCAAAAGCTGAGGAAGAACTGAAAAAGAGCGGATATATTAACTAATAAAATCTGCCTTTTTATAAACACTCTCACTCTAATTCAGGAAGATGGGCTTTCCGGTCATAAGACCGGGAAGCCTTTTTCCTTGCGAAAAACTGTTTTTGCAGAAAGATTATACATTATTTGTCACAGATACTGTGAACGGTAATGATTGTACTGTTTTGTGTACGAAAAATTTTTGGTTGATTTTTAGAATAGGAAATAGTATCATGACAGTTATAAATCCGAAAAAGTGAGAGGGAGAAAGTCATGGATACGCAATTATTACTGAAAACGGCGATGCTTGCCGGTGAAATAATGCTGCGAAGCGGAGCGGAAACGTATCGTGTGGAAGATACCATGCATCATATACTGAAGACGGCGGATCACATCGAGATGGCAGAAGTTCTGGTGATCATGACCGGAATTTCCGCGACGATCAAACTGGAGAACGAAAAGGCAGTTACTGTTACAAAAAGAGTAGAAGAACGGGATACCAATCTAAAGCTCGTCGTAGATGTTAATGAGATTTCCAGGCAGTATTGTGGAGATGATCTGACACTAGAGCAGGCATATGAGAAGCTTTCGACGTTAAAACAGTTCGAGTTCAGCCGCAAGACAACTAACCTGGCAATGATGGGGGTTGGTGTGGGATTTACAATTTTTTTTGGTGGATCCATTGCAGATACCGGGGCGGCCATCGTTGTAGGACTTTTTCTTGTTGCCTTTGTATCAGCGGGACAGGATCTGAAATTTCACCCATTTATTCAGGATATTTTCGCAGGATTTGGTGTTGCGTTTGCCTGCTGCCTTCTAAAAGAAGGTCTGGGTGATCAGATGAATATGGATACTGTTATGATAGGAAGTTTCATGCCTCTTGTACCGGGAATGGCAATCACCAATGCTGTCAGGGATACCTTGCGGGGGGATTATCTTTCCGGTGGTGCAAGAGTGATGGAAGCTTTCTTAAAAGCACTTGGGATTGCAATTGGAATTGGTATTGGGCTGGCGCTTTGCACAAAGATTTTTTAGCAGGAAGGAGAGCAAAAAATGAACAGTACTGTTTTTGAAATGATCATCCGGGTATTTGGAGCGTTTTTGTCTATTTACAGTTTTGCGGTTCTCCTTCAGGTTCCGCGCCGCTTTGTTCTTCAGGCTGGTATTGTAGGAGCAATTGGTGGATTTGTTTATCTGCTTGCAATACATTTTGGCAGAGGAGATATGATGGCATCTTTATATTCAGCAGTTGCAGCTGCAGTTGTTTCGCATATTTTTGCGAGAGTTTATAAGACACCGGTTACGTTGTTTCTGATTGCCGGGGTTCTTCCGACTGTTCCCGGAAACGGGATGTACCAGACGGTTCATTATCTGATCGACGGGAACGAGGCGATGTCCGAATTTTATCTGATCCAGACATTGGAGATCGCAGGCGTGATCTCTCTTGCAATTTTTGTCGTGGATACCTTTTTCCAGGCTTTTCAGAAGAGTGAGTGGAAGCAGAATTCCATGAAGTATGTCCGAAAGATCGTTCCTGGAGCTGAGGAACCGCAAAATACAGAAAAACGGGAAAAATAGTGGCTTCGGAATGCTTGAAGTAAAAAAGGGAATGTGTTAGTATTATAAAGATGAACATATATTAGAATGTCATAGAGAACTGTGAATAGTCTATTTTCACAGTGAAAATAAAACAGAAGTTAAAGAGAGGAACACTAAAATGAAAAAAGTCAGAACAAGATTTGCACCGAGTCCGACAGGTAGAATGCATGTCGGTAATTTGCGTACTGCATTATATGCATACCTGATCGCAAAACATGAAGGCGGAGATTTTATGCTCCGTATTGAAGATACAGATCAGGAAAGATATGTAGAAGGTGCATTGGATATTATTTACAGAACACTGGAGAAGACAGGCCTTGTTCATGATGAAGGCCCAGATAAAGATGGCGGTGTCGGACCATACGTTCAGAGTGAAAGACAGGCTTCAGGAATTTACATGAAGTATGCTAAGCAGTTAATTGAACAGGGAGATGCATACTACTGTTTCTGTGATAAAGAACGTCTGGAATCTTTGAAGACTTCTGTATCAGAGGATGGAACACAGATTGTGAATTATGACAAGCATTGTCTGCATCTGAGTAAAGAAGAGATAGAAGCAAACCTTGCAGCCGGAAAGCCATATGTTGTCCGTATCAATATGCCGACAGAGGGAACCACAACTTTCCATGATGAAATTTATGGAGATATTACCGTTCCGAATGAGGAACTGGATGATATGATCCTGATCAAATCAGACGGATATCCGACCTATAATTTTGCGAACGTTATTGATGATCATTTGATGAATATTACACACGTTGTCCGAGGAAATGAATATCTTTCTTCAGCACCGAAGTACAACCGTCTTTACGAAGCATTTGGATGGGAAGTACCGGTCTATGTACATTGCCCGCTGATTACAGATGAGAACCACAAAAAGCTCAGCAAGAGATGTGGACATTCTTCTTACGAAGATCTTCTGGATCAGGGATTTGTAAGTGAAGCAATTGTAAATTATGTGGCACTTCTTGGATGGTGTCCGCAGGATAACAGAGAGATCTTCTCACTGCCGGAACTTGTTGAAGCATTTGACTATCATCATATGAGCAAATCACCGGCTGTATTTGATATCAATAAGCTGAAGTGGATGAACGGAGAATATCTGAAGGCTATGGATTTTGATAAATTCTATGAACTTGCAGAGCCGTATATCAAGAAAGTGATCACAAAGGATTATGATCTGAAAAAGATTGCGTCTCTGATCAAGAGCCGTATCGAAATCCTTCCGGATATCAAAGACCAGATTGATTTCTTTGAAGCTGTTCCGGAATATGATACTGCAATGTATTGCCATAAGAAGATGAAGACTAACGAAGAGACTTCTCTGGAAGTATTAAAAGAAATTCTTCCAAGACTGGAAGCATGGGATGATTACAGTAATGACGCATTATTCGGGCTGCTGAAGGGATTTGCAGAAGAAAAAGGTTATAAGAACGGATATGTGATGTGGCCGGTAAGAACTGCAGTTTCAGGAAAGCAGAATACTCCGGGTGGAGCGACTGAGATCATGGAAGTTCTTGGTAAGGCAGAATCTGTAGAAAGAATCAAGAATGCAATAGAATTATTAAGCAGATAATATACAGATATAAAAGTATGCATGGGGGACGGATTTCTTTTTTCGCGTAATGCGGAAGAGGAATCCGTTCTGTTGTATTACATATGAGAAGGGGAGTTCATGAAACTAAACAGAGGACAGGATGAAGCGATAAAGCACGGGAATGGACCGTGTATGGTGCTGGCACCTCCGGGTTCGGGAAAGACGCTTATTGTCACAGAACGTACCCGTTATCTGATCGAGGAGAGTGGAGTACGCCCGGATCAGATTCTTGTAATTACTTTTACAAGATATGCAGCACGTGAAATGAAAGAACGTTTTGAAAGGCTGACTGCCGGAAAAAATTATCCGGTAACGTTTGGAACCTTTCACAGTATTTTTTATGGGATTCTAAAATGTGCCTATGGGATTGGTGCGAATAATCTGATGTCTGAAAAAGAGTCCTCTGTACTTTTACAGGAGGTCTTAGACCAGACCAATATCGAATCAACACCTGAAGTAGAAGATGAAGAGGAACTGGTGAGAGAACTTCTGCGGGAAGTCGGCATGGTAAAGAACGGACTTTGTCATCTGAAAGATTTTCACAGTAAGTATCTTACACAAGATGAGTTTGCAGAAGTGTTCCGCAGCTATGAGCATCAGAAAAAAGAACTGAAAAAATTTGATTTTGATGATATGCTGGTACAGTGTTATGCACTTTTCCGGAAAAAGCCGGAGATTCTGCAAGGATGGCAGAAGCGTTTCCAGTATATCCTGATCGATGAATTCCAGGATATCAACCGTGTGCAGTATGAAGTGATCCGGATGCTTGCAGCACCGAGGTACAATTTGTTTGTAGTCGGGGATGATGATCAGTCCATTTATGGATTTCGTGGAGCAAAGCCGGAGCTGATGCTTTATATGAAGCAGGAATTCCCGTCACTTCGGACCATTTCGCTGACGGTGAATTATCGTTCTACCGAATTTATTACCGGAGCAGCGGCAAGAGTGATTTTGCATAATGATACCCGTTTTTACAAGCGTGTACAGTCATTTCGGGGAAGAGGACAGAATGTTCATGTGCAGGAAGTCCTGGATGAACAGGAAGAGGCGCAGTATGTAACGGAAGAGATCCAGAAAAAACTGGATCAGGGAATAAAGCCGGGAGAAATTGCTGTGCTTTTCCGGGCAGCAGTCCAGGCGCGAATGATTTCGGAAATATTAAGCGAACACCGTATCCCGTTTGAAATGCGAGATTATGTGACCAATTTTTACAGGCATTTTATTGTAAAAGATATGATGGCATATCTGCAGTTGGCAGCAGGAAAGCGGGACAGGTCACTTTTCCTGACGATCTGTAACCGACCGCTCAGGTATCTGGCACGGAACAGTATGGAGAACCGGCAGGTAAATTTTGAGGATCTGCGTAAATTTTATTGCGATAAGGACTGGATGCTGGATATTATTGACCAGTTTGATGTGGATGTCCGTATGATGAAGAATATGGCACCTTATGCGGCAATCCAGTATATCCGAAAAAAGATCGGATATGATGATTTCCTGAAAGAATATGCCGAAAAACATCAGATTTCGTGGAAGCAGCTGATGGATGTGATGGCAGAGCTTGAGGAGAGGAGTAAAAACTTCAAATCCTATGATGAATGGGAAATCCATATTGCAAAATATACGCAGGAGCTGGAAGAACAGCAGGCAAAGGCAAGGAAGATCAAAGGAGAGCGGGAGAATAAGGTACAGCTGATGACGATCCATTCAGCGAAAGGACTGGAATTTGAGGATGTATTTGTGATCCATGCCAATGAGGGTGAGATTCCGCATCAGAAGGCAGAAAAGAAAGACGAGATTGAAGAAGAGAGAAGACTTTTTTATGTAGCACTAACCCGTGCGAAGAATAATCTCTGTATTTCCTATATTACACAAAAAAACGGGAACAGTATCAAACCGTCCCGTTTTGTGGAAGAGCTTTTAGGTCAGAGAATAAAATAATTATTCTTCAATATCAAAGCCTTCAAATTCCTGTGTATCAAGCCATTCATCAAACTTATCCGCAGCGCGGTCATACTCATCATCATCTTCGATATTCTGAAGATCATGATCGGAGCCGCCTGTGGTATCACGGATAAAGCGATAGATCCATACGTCTCCGTCCTCATTTCCACCGTCTTCATCAAGCGGAAGAAGTGCAATGTATTCGGTAGAATCCATATTAAAAGTTGTGATAATGGCGCATTCGATTTCCACATCGTCATCAAGTGTCAGTGTGACAACATCGGATTCAAGCAGATTATGTTCCTTTTCCATTGTTCAGTTCTCCTTTCAATCTGATACTATCACTCTAACAGAGTATGGGGATATTTGCAAGGGGAAAAGTATTGACATTAGCGGTAAAAAAGATACAATAAAAGAAAGGTTTCAGGGAGGTTTATCTATATGAAGAAAAAGATTTTTTCTATCTTTCTTGTGATGGTTCTCTGTATTGGCATGACTGCAGGCTGTAAGAAGAATGTTGGGACAAGCCAGGACAATGCATTAGCAGAAGAGGACGATGACAGCAAGGAAGAGGCAAAAAGCTATCGTTTTGGATTTAGTTGTATTACCATGGAAAATCCATACTATATTACACTTGAGCAGGCACTGAGAGAAGCAGTCGAAGCACAGGGAAGTACGCTGGTGACAAAAGATCCGGCACTGAATGTAGACACCCAGATCGAGCAGATCCATCAGATGATCAAAGACGGACTGGATGCCATTTTTCTGTGTCCGGTATCAAGAGATGCGATCACACCTGCTCTGGAAGAGCTTAAGGAAGCCGATGTTAAGATCATCAATATTGATACGGAAGTTAAGGATACGGATTATATTGATGCCTTTATTGGTTCGGATAATAAAGCTGCCGGACAGCTTTGTGGAGAAGATCTGATACAGCAGAGTCCGGATGGTGGAAAGATTGTAATTCTTGAAGGTCTTACACAGAATTCTATTGTAGAGAGAATTACAGGCTTTGAGGAAGCAATTGCCGGAAAGGGATTTGAGATTGTAGGAAGAGCAGATGTCAGTGGAGATTTGAACGAGGCAAGAGAAGCAGCTAACAAGATTTTTGCAGAGAATAAGGATGTTACGGCAGTAATGTGCGGGAACGATCAGATTGCGCTTGGGGCACTGGTTGCAGCAAGAACAGCCGGTCTTACTGATGTAAAGATTTACGGGGTAGATGGTTCTCCGGATCTGAAAAAAGAACTTCAGAAGACGGATTCCCTGATTCGCGGAACAAGTGCGCAATCACCGATCAAACTCGGAAAAGAATCGGCCAAAATCGGTTTTGCTATTTTAAACGGGGATGAGTATGAAAAGACAACGTATCTGGATGTATGTTTTATTGATGCCTCGAATGTAGATATGTATGGAGTTGACGGATGGCAGTAACAGGGGGAACAGTGGATATGAAGACAGCAGTGGGATTTCCGTTTCCACAGGGATGTACTGTGGAAGGACAGACAGCGAATTTTTCGGTAGCAGTTCCGGAAGGACAGACATGTGAACTGATCATTTATAAAAAAGGTGCCAGGGCTTCAGCATTTTCACAGGAGATGCCATACTCTGATGTGGCAGGAAATCTGCACTTTCTCTCCGTGGTGCTGGAACAACCGGAAGATTATGAATATTGTTATAAAATCGGTGGAAAGATAGTTCCGGATCCATATGGAAAAGCATTTTCAGGCAGAGAACACTGGTCTGTGTCACAGGGAAAGGAAAAGAGAAAACTGCGTACCCGGATTGTAACAGATACATTTGACTGGGGAAAGTCGCAATTTCCGCATCTGAAAAAGGAAGATGTGATCGCCTACAGTCTTCATGTCCGTGGATTTACAAAACACAGTTCGTCCGGAGTCGCACACAAAGGAACGTTTGACGGAGTTACGGAGAAACTGCCCTATCTTCAAAAATTGGGGATTAACCAGATCCATCTGATGCCGGTTTATGAATTTGATGAGAATCAGAGGCATGTGAATTACTGGGGATATGGAAAAGCATATTTCTTTGCACCAAAAGCATCATATGCGGCAGGAGATCCGGTGAATGAGATGAAGTCACTTGTTCGTCAGATGCATCTTGCAGGGATTGAAGTTATTCTTGAGATGCCTTTCACAGAGGGAACTACGTTTTCTCTGATTTTAGATTGTCTGCGTTACTGGGTGATGCAGTATCATGTGGATGGATTTATTGTGAATCCATATATCTGCAATCCGGATGAACTTGCAAAGGATCCTGTGCTTGCGAAAAGTAAGATCCTCAAAAAAGAAGACGGATTCCAGAATGTGATGCGCCGTTTCTTAAAGGGAGATGAGGGCATGATCCGGGATGTGATCTGCCAGCTGAAGAATCAGGATACACAGCTGTATAATTATATTGCAAGCCACAACGGATTTACGCTCTGTGATGTAGTTTCCTATGATGGAAAGCACAACGAAGCAAATGGTGAGAATAATCTGGATGGTCCGGATTACAATTACAGCTGGAACTGTGGGGCAGAAGGGAACAGCCGGAAAAAGGCGGTTAACGAGTTGCGGAAGAATCAGATATTTAATGCGTTCTTTTTACTTTTATTTGCACAGGGAATGCCGTGTATCCTTTCCGGGGATGAATTTATGAATACCCAGAAAGGGAATAATAATGCATACTGTCAGGATAATCTGATATCATGGCTTGACTGGAACCAGCTTTCCAGACAGGAAGAATTATATACATTTGTATGTCGACTGATTGCACTTCGCAAAGCCTGTATGAAGCAGACAGCGAAAAAATCAGAAGACACGATGGGCAGAAGCGGAATCCCTCAGATTTCCTATCATGGGGAGGATGCGTGGCAGATGCCGGCAGGGCGTGCAAGCAGACAGCTTGGTGTGTTCTATCATGAAGAATGTACAGAGAAGGACTTTTATATTGCATATAATATGCACTGGCTTTCTCATTCATTTGCACTTCCTTCTCTTCCAAAAGGAATGGAATGGGTGTGCATAGCAGGGACAAAAGAAGGAGTCCTGGATGAAAAAGAAGCAGTTCCGGTAAAAGATAAGAAGGTTCAGCTGGAGGAGCGAACGATCAAAGTTTTTGTTGGAAGGCAGGCTAAAGAATGAAAATCTGGAAACATTTTTGCACCATAACACATCACAAATATCTGGTTATGAAGAACTGCTTTAAGGTAGGACTTTACAGACAGGGACTTTTGCATGATATGTCGAAGTACTCTCCGGCGGAGTTCTGGGTTGGGTGCAGGTATTTCCAGGGAAACCGGAGTCCGAATAACGCAGAAAGAGAAGAAAAGGGCTATTCTTCGGCATGGCTGCACCATAAAGGGCGCAATAAACATCATTATGAATATTGGATTGACTACGGACTGGAAGGGGAACCAATGCTTACCGGGATGAAGATGCCCAAAAAGTATGTGGTCGAGATGTTAATGGACCGGATCGCAGCATCCAAGATTTATATGAAAGATAAATACACGGATACGTCACCGCTTGAATATTATCTTCACGGTATTGCAGGGGACTGGATGCATAAGGATACCAGGGCACTTCTGGAAGAACTTCTCTATATGCTCGCGGCAGACGGGGAAGAGAAAACTTTTGATTATATCCGGAATACCGTGTTGAAAACGAGAGATTATTAGAAAAAGAGGATAAAAACATGGCAGATTTACCAAAGGATCCAATGATCCTTCTGAGTGTGGTTAATACAAAATTACGGGATTTTTATACAGATCTGGATACTCTTTGCCAGGAGATGCAGATTGAGAAAAAAGAACTGACAGAGAAACTGGCATCCATTGATTATGAATATGATGCAGGGCTGAACCAGTTTGTATAGAGAGGTTAATAACATATGAATAATATTGATTTTGATGCAATAGATCTTACCAAAGAAGCTCCGGTCACCGAGCCGGAGAGACAGTACTATTACATTGCCAAAGCGCGGAAGTATGTAAGCGAAAAAGCACAGGAGATCGGAAGAGATCTGACTTTTTGCGTGACGACTTTCGGTTGTCAGATGAACGCTCGTGACTCCGAAAAGCTGGTCGGTGTTCTGGAACTGATCGGATACAAGGAAGAGCCGGATGAAGAGAAAGCAGACTTCGTTATCTACAACACCTGTACTGTCCGTGAAAATGCGAATCTGCGTGTTTACGGACGTCTGGGACAGCTTGGTGCAAAGAAGAAAAAGAATCCGCATATGTTCATCGGACTCTGCGGATGTATGATGCAGGAACCGACTGTTGTAGAGAAGATCAAGAAGAGCTATCGGTTTGTTGACCTGATCTTTGGAACTCACAATATTTATAAATTTGCAGAACTGATCGTGACAAGATTTGAATCTGAGAGAATGGTGATCGATATCTGGAAGGATACCGATAAGATTGTGGAGGATCTTCCGAGCGAACGTAAATTTTCCTTCAAATCCGGTGTTAACATCATGTTCGGATGTAACAATTTCTGCAGCTACTGTATCGTACCGTATGTGCGTGGACGTGAGAGAAGCCGTAATCCAAAAGATATCATTCGCGAGATTGAAGGACTTGTGGCAGATGGTGTGGTAGAAGTTATGCTCCTTGGTCAGAATGTAAACTCTTATGGAAAGAATCTGGAAGAGCCGATGACATTTGCACAGCTTCTTCAGGAGATTGAGAAGATTGAAGGACTGGAGAGAATCCGCTTTATGACTTCCCATCCAAAGGATTTATCAGATGAACTAATTGATGTAATGGCACATTCCAAGAAAATCTGCAAGCATCTGCATCTTCCGGTTCAGTCAGGAAGCAGCAGGATCCTGCAGAAGATGAACCGTCATTACACCAAGGAGCATTATCTTGAGGTGGTAAGAAAGATCCGCGAAGCAGTGCCGGATATTTCCCTTACAACGGATATTATCGTCGGATTCCCTGGGGAGACAGAGGAAGATTTCCAGGATACTCTGGATATTGTAAGACAGGTGCGTTATGACAGTGCCTTTACTTTTATCTATTCCAAGAGAACAGGAACTCCTGCGGCAGCAATGGAAGATCAGGTTCCTGATGACGTGGTAAAAGACCGTTTTGATCGCCTTTTAAAAGAGGTGCAGCAGATTTCGGCGGAAGTATGCTCTGTACATCAGGGAACCACACAGGATGTGCTGGTAGAAAGTGTCAACGATCATGATCCGTCATTGGTGACAGGACGAATGAGCAACAACCTCCTGGTACATTTTCCGGGAGATGAAAGCATGATCGGTAAGATCGTGACAGTTTACTTAAAAGAGGCAAAAGGCTTCTATTATATGGGAGAACTCTGTAAATAAATCCAGTGATTTGTGATAAAATCCAAAAGAAACGCTCATGCTATGTAAGAGATTTGCATAGTGAGGGCGTTTTTTATGGTGAAAAGAGTGAGTAAAAGGGTAAGTGAGATAGTCTTTCTGATAGCAGCAGGGGGAAGCACCTATTATCTGATCGAGATCTGGTTTCGTGGATTTTCTCATTGGACCATGTTTGTGCTTGGGGGAGTTGCATTGACATTTTGTAGTTTTCAGGGCGAGGTAATGCACTGGTCTGAGCCGATGTGGATTCAGATTATCCGGGCAGTGCTTTTCCTGACATCCCTGGAATTTATGACGGGGATTATCTGTAATAAATGGCTGAAGATCGGGATCTGGGATTACCGGGATCAGCCGTTCCAGCTGTGTGGCCAGATCTGCCTGCCGTTTATGGTGATGTTTTCAGGACTTTTATGCCTTGCGATCGTGCTTGGAGGAGTGGTGCTCTGGGGCGTATATGGGGAGGAAAAGCCGGAGTTTCATGTGTTGTAAAAGGGACTTAAGCATTTTTTATATGTGAAAAATGACGAAATTAAGATGAAAAGAGTCGTGGGAAACCAAACTCTTTTCATTTTTTTTGTGGATGGTTACAAAAATGAGCATAAATGCATTTTGTTAAATGTAAAATGTTGACAATTTTAGGAAAATTCAGTAAGATACAAGAAAGGTTCAAGATAAAAAACAAGTGAATATAATCATGGAAAAAGGAGGGCAGCAGGAAAAATCGGGGAAAATATAAACTGTTTTTTATTGAATGAGAAGTATATGTTATTTGGAGGAAAACTAAAAATGAATCAATATGATGAAGCCTTAAAAAAGGAGACCGCGTTTTTGGGTCAGCCTAGGGGGTGGGGACTCTCAGCTTTGTACAGCTTTGTTCGTCTTTTTCGAACTACGCAATGAATGCCATAATGATCTATTACCTGTATGCAAATGCACCTGCAGGTCTTGGATTCGATAAAGCGGATGCAGCACAGTTGATTTCTTTATATGCAACTGTAGTCGGAATGACAACCATCATCGGAAGCTATGTCTGCGACCGTATTCTTGGATGTCGTAGGTCACTGCTTGTAGCCAGAGTTACCGGATTTATCGGTTATACCTTGCTTGCATTTCCACTTGGGGTAGTAGGATATGCAGCTGCTATGGGATGTATGGTATTCGGTTCACTCTTCGCAGGAAGATGTATCGAAACTCTGATCGGTAAATTCTACGATGAGAACGATGGAAGACGTGACAGTGCTTTCACAATTTCTTACGTAATTTCCAATATCGGTGCAGCAGCTCCGGCCCTTGCAGGTGTAATCGCAGCGAAATGCGGATATCACGCAGCATTCGCATTATCAGCAGTTCTCTCATTCTTAGGTACTGTTGCTTATATTGCTACTTACAAAAAATTCTTCGGAAATATCGGTCTGGAACCGGATGATCCGCTTCCGGCAGATAAGAAACGTTCTTTTGTTGTAAAAATGCTTATTGTTGTTGCTATCGTAGGAACAGTTTTAGCAGTTTCATTTGCAACAGGAAAGCTGAAAATATCTTCCTTTGCAAACGTAGTAAGTACTATTTCCATCTTTATCCCGCTTGCTTATCTTGTCTTCATCTACTCAAGCAAGAAGACAGAAAAGCACGAGAAAAAGAAAGTACTTTGTCTGCTTCCACCATTTATCTGTAACGCCGTTACACTTTTGATCTGGACACAGACAATTTCAATCCTTGCTATCTTCTATGAAGAAAAAGTAAATCGTGTGATCTTCGGAGTAGAAATTCCGGCAGCTTCATTCCAGACAATCCCGGCAATCTTTGCGGTTTGCTTCGGTAGTTTTCTTACCATGCTTTGGACAAAACTTGGCAAGAAACAGCCATTCGGAACAACGAAGATGGGATTCGGAACGATTTTGTGGGGACTTGGAGCAATGATCATTGCACTCCTTTATATCATCTACCCAGGCGATGCAAAAGTAAATGCATGGTGGATCGTATTGTTCTATGCAGTACTGATGTTTGCTGAAGGATTTACATGCCCGATCGGTTACTCCATTACAGCAGTAGCAGCACCAAAAGCCTTTGTAACACAGATGATGACTGTATGGTCAATGTCTCAGTCAGTAGGAGCTGCTCTTAACATGATCCTCGTTAACTTCTATAAAGAAGGAAGCGAAGTGCCGTTCTTCATCGGAATCGGTGCAGTTGTAGCTATCCTTGGTGCAGTCGTACTCGCTTTCAGCAAGAAGCTTGCAGAAGGAATGGGAATGGAAAGAGAAGCGTAGGAAGTTTTTCAAGAATAAATCTAATAAATGTCCTCTTAAAGAAGAAGTAATAAAAAGTATCAAAAAAATCCTTGTCAGGCAGAGATGTCCGGCAAGGACTTTTTGATTCTATACCATTTTGCAATATTTTGTAATAAAGGAGGAAAGTGAGGTGGACAGATTTAAAAGAATGCTGCGATTATTACAATATAAACTAT
>OCHN01000047.1_pt1 | contig 117408 bp, 138 predicted proteins | sample 1538911 | NCBI WGS metagenome assembly OCHN01 (sample SAMN04571736, study PRJEB22368) | human gut metagenome | biome: human gut; material: stool | host: Homo sapiens | place: Luxembourg | collected 2013-01-11 | reverse complement strand
CCCTTGACAGTACATCGGGGCAGATTTTAAGTGCTATATCGCCCGGCAGACTGCTACCCCTGCCGATAAGTTTAAGTAAACATTTCGACACTTTGCAAGCAAGTATCGCTAAGAACATTCTCATACTTTATTACTCCTTATGTAGTATGTACTTATTATAGCACAAACAGGGAAGTAATTAAAGCAATTTTATAAAATTTTAGTCTGCCTATCAAGAATGTTTTCTATTTTACAGAAGAATTAATCCTTATCTACATTATAGACTACTTCTAAAAAGCTAATAGTTTTTTATTGCTATAATTTATAAGTTTACCGAAATTTCTCTATCTAAAACACTTTCTCTTTTTTTATCAGCCAATTCTATGTAGTATTCAATATCACTCATAAAAGAGTTCCACTGTACAATTTCAGCATATCCGTTTTTCTTATTTGCTTTTATTATTTCAAACTGAGGGATGTATGTGGGGTATCTATAGCTTCCAGACCTATCAGGCAAAACCACATAAATAAGAGAGTTATTCTGGCTTGTCCTTCCGTTTCTAGGAGTTTTTCTTAAAGAATAAGAAACTTCATTTGGTATCCACTGTTCTTTTTCTGGAAGATCAAAACTTTTCATATTTGGAGATATGAACACTGCCGTAACGGTGCTATCCCATATTCTATCTTTAAGTTTTTCCCAAAGAGTTGAATCGGCTAAGTAAGACAAATCCTCGTTATCATGCTCACCTTTATAACAAACCATGCCATTTTTCCTGACTCTCTCTTCAAAAGCATTAACGTAATCTCTAACTTTTGTGCGGTAAGGATTTGAGGGTAATGCCATAACATCCGTATCTCCATACTTGTAAGAAACAAAAAATTTTCGTGCCATCTTTTTTCCTCCACTATATTATATTGTTGATTATTATAAGTCCAATAAAAATTGAACCATAAAACCCACTTGTAGAAAAAGATAAAAACGCTTTTAAAAAAGAGATAATTCCTCTTTTGCATTGAGGAATTGCCATAGAATAGTGAGCAATATTTTCTTTCCCACTTATAACTTCATTATACAAATACCTATAGCCTCTTTCTAAATACAAATAGTATACATCTATCAAGCAAAATAAAACAGTTACTCCGAGTGAAATTATAAAAAGCAATTTAAAATTTACGCTTTCATTTTGTACCAAATAAAACGTAAAGATTGCCGACAAAATAGTCACGTTCCAAGTCTTTGCTTGAAACGAATTTTGCCCCATTCGAGAAATAGTGTTTTGAATAAACTCAAGATGCTTTTCATTTATTTCATTTTTTATCGTGTCCATAATATATTTTCCTTCCGTAAAACATATTATAACACAACTTTCTACATAAATCAAGTATTTTATACTATTTTATATTTTAATTATGTAATTCATGTTCTGGATCAAGTAGAACTATCTCAAATACATTGCCCAAAATAAAACCATGTAAAACAAATTCACCTTTACCATTGGGTTTACAATGCAAATGAACAAGATCAGTTGCATCAATCCCTTTTTCTTTTAACTGTCTAACAATTTCTCGGCTTGTGTCATCACTGTTTTTAAGATGGTATCTGGAGTGATATATTTCTATCACTTTTTGGATAGTCATTCTTTCCTGATTTACATTACCAATAAAACTTTCAAGATCCTTGAATACATCTTTGTTACCTCTTTGCTTATTATGAACTTCAGCCAAATGTTTTAAATTATAATTGTTACTAGCTAAATTTAGATAAGTAATGCCTATAACCGCTCTTTTTTCTTCGTTAACAGGAATGTCTATTGATAAAATTTTATTGCCTTTAGGATTATTGGGTAAGCTCTGATTTGGAATTTTACTTTTTTTCCCCATAATTATACATTATCTTCGGGAAGTTTAGATGCGTAAAAATCCTTCATTATTTTATTACTTATATGCACAGATGAAGGTGCATCTTTTGGAGTATTACCTCTAGCTTTTATCCACGGTTCTTCTGAGTGTGTGAGCATTTCAAGCTGAAATCCTGTGAATGAGCCATAGGTAGCCCATACATCTTCCAATATAGCTTTTGTTACTGGATTTGCGATTGGTTTTGCTACAGGATCAAAGTGCGATTTTTCTATGTTCGCATACCCATAAGATTTAAGATCATACCATAATTCACGATTTACCGGACCGTGTACCCACGCCTCAAAATTACAATCGCATATTTTGTCACCAGTAAAAACCAATCCCCAAGCCTGTGCATAATAACAGAGCTTTTGCAACTTTTTCTGTTCCATATTGCCATTGCCCTTATGCAAAAACCAATTGGCAATGTCAACTATTTTATAAGTTCCTTCCATTTTATTGTCCTCCCAAAACGCAATGTCCATATTTTTTTCCTTATGCTTATAATAACACGGAAAATTTCGGTTGACAATACTTTGAACTATTTTTCGCTTTATTTTAACTATAATTTTGTGCAATTTGTGCATATTTCAATTCTCCGTTTGCTCATTTTGTATAGTTTTCTTACAATATATATTATTCCCGTTTTCTCTGTTTCTTTCCACTTACGGCTAAGAGAAGTCCTTGTCATTTTTAACGATTGGCAAATCGTAGTACGGACTGTATATTATTATAGCATCGTTTCATATAACTATAACCGGCAGTTGTCAGTCTCTGAGGGCTTACCATATAATTTATTTAGGTCTGTCCCTGCGAACCCACCGAGTTTATACATTGTTACTTTACCTATTTAGTTTCCTTATAACAGGGTAGTAGTATAAGTTTTACGGTTTTCCTCGCATATTGTGCCTTCGTTTATCGTATGTATTCATACTTATCATAGTCTAAACTCTCCTATCGGAGAGAACTCCTATGATGTCGGTAATTTCAAAACAATTTGATTAGTATGCCACTAACATACTAATGCCGACATCTTTTATTCCAAGAAATGCTCCTAATCCTGCACCTACTGTGGGGAATAATCCTAAAAATCCTGTAATCTTGTCAAGACCATCAGCAAGGAAATTTACAAAGTCAAGAACTCTCTTCATGTCTTCTGTATTAAAGAGATTTTGAGCAATTCCAGTACCAGTTTCAGATAAATGATTTAATTTATATTCTATGGAGTCCATAGCTACACTTAATTCTGCATCGGCAGAGCCAGCACTATTAGCCATATCATCCATTGCTTTTTCTGCTGCACTGAAATTTGACAATACAGCAGCACCTATGTTAGCCCTATGCTTACCAAACATAAGTTCAAGTGCCTCTGCACGTTTTTTATCGGTAAGATTGTCCCATACATCGCTTATTTCTTTTAAGATTTGGTATGTACTTTTGTAGGTGTTGGCATCTTGCATTATAGATACACCTGTTAAATCATAAAGATCACTCTTTATGTTTTGAAGTGTACCGTCTACTTCTTCCCCTTCTTCTGAGATCCCACGAAGTCGTAGCGCAACCGTTTTAAAACCATTGCCAACGTTTTCATCTTGTGTTATTTCAAAAGCAGCAGTTTCAAGGGCTATTGTTTCTTCTAAAGTGTTGTTTGCTTCTGCCATAGCCGAAACAGAATCTTGTAACATATTTACTATATTTGTATTATCTAACGCAAAATTGTTACCGACTATGTTTATAGGTGACATAATGCCATCTTTAACATCGTCAACACCCATTTTATACGCTTTCATAACAGATACAAGACCGTTAGTTGCTTCATCTGAAGTCATACCGGGTGAAATCAATTTAAACTGCGATGAAAGTTTAGCCATTTGCGTACTTGCTTCTGCTGTACTATAACCAAGACGAGACCAAGCACTTGCCTGATTGATTATTTCTTCAGTGGTGACACCCATCTGTTTAGCCACGTCATTTGCGTCATAATAGAACTGCTTTAATTCATCACTCGTCATTGATGTAGTTTTACGCAAATCTACCAATGCGGTGTCTAAAGAAACAACTGTAGACACACCTTGCCTAACAGCCGTAATTCCTTGCATTACAATAGCTGTAGCACTTGTCCAATAACTAAAAGACTGTATTCCTTGCTTAATAGTATCGAAGAATGAAAGCCCTAACTTACCAGTTCTCCTCGCAGCATTTTCTATGCCATTAAGTTCTAAACCTATAGCTCCAAAATTTTCTTTGGTGACACCAGCCTCATTGTTCAAATCAGAGAGCATTCTTTTTAACTCTGTTCCCCATTTACCGTGAGTTGCAGTATTCTTATCATAAAAACTCTGTATCTTCTGTTTTAACGAATCCACCTGAGAAGTCTTAGCCAAACTTGCGTTCATAGAAGTAATTGAACTTGTAACAGTTTTTATCTCGGCATTTAGCTGTTTTTCTGCTTCGATAAGTGCTTTTTGATTAGCCTCTGTATTACCGCCATCTTTGTTAAGCGTTTCATAAGCTACTTGCAAATTGGATAAAGCCGTAGACAAATTTGTTGTACTAATTCTTGCTTGCCCGTTGCTTGTAACCCACAGGTTTGTTTTTGCTACAAGTTGTTCAACTTTTGCTCCATAAGTATCGGTATCTAATCCAAAACTGATTTTATCAATCTTTTTTAGCCTATTTGCTTCTGTTACGAGTTCTTCAATCTGTTGCTTTGCAGATTTTAAACCTTTTACATCCCCAATCTGAAGATTTTTGAATGTAGCTTCAAGATTATCAACTTTTGCTTTAAACTCATCAACATAAATTCCTTGCTGTTCCCATTGTGACTTTAGTTTTGAAACACTATCAAGAGATTTATCAACCTGAGAAGTATATGCTTTGTTATACTTCTCTTGTGAGATTTTTACTACATTGTTAAAATCTTTCTGTTTATCATCGCTATTAAGTCCCTTTTTATCAATCTGTCCTTGATTATAAGAAACTCTGCTTGCTCTTTTCTTGGCTTGCTTATTTAGTTCCTCTGTTTGTTTTTCTCCAGCACTAAGAATTTGTCTTTCAATATCAAGCTCTTCTTTAGCAGATTTTGTCTTATTTTTATAATAAGTGGTCTGTTCTGCCATTTCTTTCTTTTGGGCATTAAGAGATTCTCCAGTTTCATTAGATAAATTTTTAGCCTCATCTAAATGGTGAACATAAGATTCCGCACCTTTAATAATGTCATCTGGAAACAAAAGAGATTTTTCTTTATCTGATATTTCTACTAAAAAGTTGCGAGTTTCTTTTAATTCCCCATTTGTCTGTTCAATATTAACTCTAAAAGACTTTAATTCACCTGTATCAAATTTCTGATTGGTTATCTTAACTTGCCCAAATTCTTGGTACTTCTGTTTGATTTTGTCTAACGTTTTAGCAGCATCCACAAAACCATTTTCGTCCAACTCAACCTTGAGCGGGGCACTATCTCTCATGGCACTCCATAATTCGTCAAAAGACCTCTTAGATGTTGCTACAGCATTAGACACAACTTGAGTAACGCTGTTGCTTATCTGTTGTCCAATTTTTTGCCCAACACTCTGTGCTTGATTACCCACGTTTACATTTATGTTACCAATCTTGATGCCTTTTAAAGCAGAATTAATCTGATTTACAAGTCCATCTAAAGTAGCTTTATCTATTGTAATATCTTTAAGCCCAATCTGTAGATTATTGAGCTGTGAAGTTATATTTTTTGCAGTATCAGGATTTATTTTAGCTTCAATTTCTAACTTGCCGATATTGCTCTTTATAGCGTTTATGTCTTTATCAATCTGTTCTTTGCTCTTGCTTATATCAAGACCAGCTAAAAGACTTATATTAAAATCATTTGCCATATTTTTTGCTCCTTTCTTTTTAAATTGAAAAAGCTCTTCTCAAAAGAAAAGAGCAGTGTTGCTTATTTAATTGGTAAACCTACCTTTATACAGTTTTTCTTGAATAACTCTAAAATTCCCTTTTCGCCACCTAATTCAGACAAAGATTCTTGCCAATATCTATGTTGTCCTTTGACTGTATAACCGTGTGTTCCGCTATCAAACGCTTTAAGAACTTGCTCACCAGTTATAGCATCATATTTTTTGCTTCTTCCTTTGACTACAAAACCACCGTCATATCTAAAATTTAAATATTCATCATCCCAGCCACACCAAAATTCAAAACCGTTTTTAAAAGGAGCAACATCACTCTTTTTCAATTCGTTTGCCATCTGATGTGTCCTGACATAATAATCAGGAGTAGCCTTATCAGGTGGGCTAAAAACATCTTCAGAGTAATATTCAAGAACTTTCAAAGCTATAACATTCACTATTTCATCTCTCGTTAATTCAAGAGCCTTTATTATGTATTTGTTTATCTCTTTTTGTAAGTCGTTCATATTGCTTATTGGCAAAAAAATCACCCCAATAAAATGTCCATTTTAATTATCTTTATCATTATCCTTCATGGTATTAATTACTGAATGTGAAATAATCTTTTCTCTATCCTCTGGGGACAACGAAGCCATATATGTAAAAATCTCTACGATTCTACTTTCGTTTGTTTTAAGAACTTCTGCTAAATTGGAAAGAATAATCTTGATTACTTCCTCACCACTAACGTTCTTAGATGCCTCAATCGTCTTATTAACAAAGTTAAGCACGTCTACTCCCTTAACTGTGATCTTATTAACAGTGGGTAATGTGTTAGCCATAATCTTAACAAGTTCTCTCTTTGCAATCTTCTTGTTTCTTCTATACTCTAAATATCCCTTAATTCTATTGGTCATACTGTTATCCTTTTTCTTTAAGTATTTTGATTGCAGCGTCAGCAATACATATTGCGTCAGCTTCGTCATCTGTAACCTTTAGTCTATATTTTTTTTCTACATAATCTATGGACTGTTGCTTTAATTCTTTTCTCTTTACATTTTTATTCTGCACAAAGCCTAATGCCTTACGCCACTGGGTTGGTCTAATAGTATAAAACTTTGCATTATTTACAAGACACCAACCATAAACCACTCCTTGAAGTCTAGTCAGTAGCTTTGTTGTCTGTGCGTTTTGAGCCATATACGTTTCTTCAATAAATACGGCATTCGGAGAAAAAGTGTTAAGCATTTCCAATATTCCTTTTGCCATAGCCGCCTGTCTCTCGTCCGCATCTTTATACTTACTATAATTCAGCAACGAGTGAGAACCATATATTCCGTTGTAGAAAAAAGCAATCCCAGTCTTTTTAGTAGAACAATCTATCGAAATTAATTTTATGTAATTCACCTTCTTCTCACAATAGATTTCTCAATCTCTTAACACAATCCTTCAGTTTTTCGCACACATAATCCAAATCTTCTTTTGTTTCGTTACCACTAAATGATAACCTAATACAAGAATGAATATCTGATTTATCTATTCCGATAGCAGATAATGTATTAGAGACAGTCATATTCCCACTATTACAAGCAGAACCAGTTGACACTTGAATACCATTCATATCCATAAGAATCATAAGACTTTCACCTTCTATTTCACGAAAACACATATACAAATTGTGTGGCAGTCTATTTTCAACTGAACCAATCAAATATGAATCTGATATGTTATCTGTGACATAATTCCAAACATAATCCCTATTCTCGGATGTAATAGAAGAGTAATCATAATTCTCAACCGCCTTACCAAGACTCGCAATTCCTAGTACATTCTCTGTGCCACCGATTAATTGTTGCTCTTGATTTCCATATATAAGCGGTTCTAATTCAATGTTTGATTTCTTATATAAGACACCGCACCCTTTTAGTCCACCTAATTTATGTGCTGAAAATCCAATCATATCAACATCTAATTTTTTAACATCAACAGGAATACTTGGTATACTTCCGGTACAGTCGAGATAAACTATTCCGTTGTTTGAATGCACTAAATCTATAATTTCTTTTACGTTTTGAATAGTGCCTATTTCAGAATTTGCATAATCTATAATTACAAACGGTTTAATTTCTTTTGCACCAACTTGTTCCTTTAAATTCTGAATATCAATAAACCCTTGACGGTCAACTTTTAGAGGGTAACTATTTTTGCAGTGTTCAACACATCTCAAAACAGATTTATGAGCAATAGGGGAGTATAAAATATGACAATTATGTTTTATGTAGTAGCCTCTGATTGCCAAAGTGTTACTCGCAGAACCTCCACTGGTAAAATAAATATCTTTTGGATTTGCATTTACAAAGTCAGCAACTGACTTTCGGGCATTAGAAATCATTTGTTTTGCTTTTTGCCCTAACTGATGAAGTGACGAGGGATTTCCGAAATCGTCTAATATTGAAATAAGATAATCTTTTGTTGACTGCGATAATGGAGTAGTAGCTGCGTTATCAAGATATACCATATAATCATACCTCTAATCTAATTCGTGGTTCTTCCACTTTTTATATAGTTCTTTTGTTTGTTCATCTCTCCAAAATACAAATACAATTTTGTCATCCATATCGCTGTAAAAAACATCTGCTAATTTTGCATGATGCTTGAGATATAATCTCTGTTGCTTTGGGTCTTTGCAATATATGACATCTTCACTTTCGTAATATTGGTTGAACTGTTCACTATGATCCTTTATGTAAATTCACCTCTGTTTGTAAAAAAATAGGGTATGCAAAAACAACTAATGAATAGCGTCTGCATACCCCGTTCCTTTCAAATTCGCTATTCATAATTATTTATTTCTTTGTATTTTTCGTACTACTTTTCTCAAACTTCTGATTGACTGTCTGAGTATCTGCCATTATCTCATCAATAACGGCTTTGATGTTAGTATTAAAAGTTTCCTTGTCAGATAAGTTGCACTTTTCTAACTCTGCCTTTGCCTTCACTTTATCCTTTGTATTTGTATACTCTGATAAAACCAAGAAAATCTTATAATGTTCAATCGTATCTGTTACCGACCTCCAAGGTTTTAGCGTTAATGAGTCAGAACAAGTGTTACACGCATGATACTTCTTTCCGCAGATACCACACTCTGCGTTTAACTTTAAACTCATATTTCCCTCCTGATTATTAAAGGAGGACTGCTATACAAAAAACAGTATAGCAGTTCCCACTTTGTTAATAATTAGTCCTCGCTAACTAAGATGTCAAACAGTTTTCCATCTTCTGCACAATATTCCTTATTAAGAACATAAGAAGCACCGTGCTTGCCATCTGACTTGAGTGACAGTTCAACACTAGAAGGGTCAATCTGCGCTCTAGGACATCTGATTATGCCTGCATACACGAGATTCTTATTGCAGGGATCGTGGAAGATAGCGTGAATAAGAAGTATCTTAACTTCAGGAACACCATCTGTTCTCTTAACAACCTGAACAGCCGCAGAACTATCCTTCTCGTAATTAACGAACACTCTACCAGTTGTGCCTTCGGGAAGAGTAATTGTCTTTTGTGCTGCGTTGATAGTAAACTTACCTTCGCCAGCAGTTGCAGATACCTTGTATGTCTCGCCAAACGTGTTGTTATCGTTAATAACCTTAACATACTTAACTTCTGCACCCTTAGTACCAACAGGAACATACTTAAGCTCTACTGTACCACCTGCTCCAATCGTGATAGTCTCAGATACAGGGACTCTAATCTTCGCTGTTTCAGAAGCAACAACCTTTGTTGTACCAAACTGAGATGCAGCAAGGTCGAGAGAGAACAGAGAGTTTGTAAAGTCGAATGTACCCTTCTGTGCTGTATAGAATGTCTGTATAGGTGTACCCATAGCGTCTGTAACGTCTGTTGCATCTGCGCTAGTCTTGAGACTAGGGTCTTCAATCTGAGTATATCTACCTGTAAGTTCTAAAGAGGCAGGGTCATACTCTTCAACTGATCTGATTTTTTCAAGAATTAATTCATTAGGATTAAAACTCATAATATTCCTCCTTTTTAATTTTGGCAATAAAAAAGAACCCAGTTATTCGAGTTCTCCTAGCCAATCTAATTGTTTTTTGTCTATATCTTTTAAACTGATTCCATATCCAGAATATCCGGACTGTAATAGCAAATCCGCATTTTTTATCTTAGATATTCTTTTTACAGAATCCATAAAAGCGTTGATTTTCATATCCCAAACCTGGGCATGGTTATATTTGAAACCTTCACTGTTTACCATTGATGAGATGAAATTTTTTAACTGTGAATGGTATTCTTTGTTTTTATTTCTTTCGTATTCTTCTCTGTCATCCTCTATAAGAATCATCTTTGTTGTTTCATTTGCAGGTAATCTTTCATCTTTGTGAATGGTATGTACCTGTCTCAAATAATCCATAATCACATTGTAAGTAAATTCATCTATAATAACATCTTCCCCGTTGATTATTTGATACAAAAAGATTGTCCCATCGTCTTTTCGTTGCATTAGTTGAAATTTAGTAAAATCTAAATCTCCAAAGATAATAGACGTTTTTTCTTGTGGATACAATTTGTACAAAATATTATAAAATAGCTGAAAAGGCGATAATGTAGTGTAATCTACGCCTCCGTCCCACAATTGAAACTTCATCGACTGCGGAGTTGCGGTAAGCTGATAAATCATAGAATAATACTCCCGCTCACCGTAGTCACATATTTCGGATAGCGTTGGTTGGTGAATTACAATATGTTTCGATACAACAAAATCTTCACCCCGATACAATCTTAACTCATCACTTACCAAAATAGGTCACCACCTATCGCACAGAGAGTCATTTATGTCAACGGTCTCAAAAACAAGTTTCCTAGCTAAGAATTTATCTGTTGCTACATATTCGTCATCACTTATTAATTGTAATTTGCCAAATCCTCCATACTCAGTAGCTCCGTTGAATTTTTCGTCTAACAAATATGCAAGATAATCATTTCTGTTGTAATCTTCATATTTTTTCTTAAACGAATTGTATAAATCCATATGTTCACAGTGCGAATAAATGATGATTGTGAGCGCAGGAGTGACAAACGTGCCATTTCTATCTCTTTTCCGTGTATTTACCATTACAGTTAAGAAAGTTATTGTTTCAGTTATTGTGTTTGGATTCTTATTATAGGTGAATATGTGAGTGTTTTTAAGTTGCTCTCCGCTATATTTTTTTGAATCAATAAACGAATTAACGTCATTATCATCGCATATTGCATCTATGATTTTATTTTTCATTGTGATGACAACTGAACTATTAGCCACCTATTCCACCCCCCCTACATAATATCTACAACAGTTATCTCAATCTCTGTGATAACCGACTTATCGTTTACGCTAATTAACTGCAATAAAATAAGACCGCCTACGCAGCCTTTATCATCAACATATATTTCAATCTTGTTCTCATTAACAATCTGTTCAACGGCAAAATTGCTCACTATATTCCAACCATACAGCAAATCATTCCAATTAACTGCAACCCCGTTTTTATCAGTCAAATCGGCAGTGTATGTGTGTGGAATGCCAAGTTTCAGATTTTTATTACCTGATATAGTAGCAGATAAAACTGTCGTTTCATCGTTGCCATCAGAGGGTAGGGAAGGAGTGTCTATGTTTTTGTAGTTACAAATCCACACTTCTTGTCCATTGTCCATAACAATACGTCTATCTTCATCTGCATTGAAAGCAGCAAAAGACATAGTTAAAATCATTGTTCCCCCACGACCAAAATATGTATTGTTGTTCAAGTTGACTTTTCTGTTTGATAACTTATAAACATCGGGTTCTTCAGCATCGTCAAAATCAATTGGAAATCTCATATCACGATGTAACTTTTTTGTTTCGCTATCTATCGGAAGCGTTAAGCCATATTGGTTGTCACCAACAGTAATGGTATTGTTGCCTGTAATACCATTTGAATACTTTGTAAAGTCCTCACTATAAGCAAATCTCTCAATAATCTTGCCCTCTGAGTTCTGCCAACGTAAAGGTACAGTACATAAATACATATACCCTGAATGATTGGCTTTATCATCTGGATCAAGTCGTGTTACAAGCCATATTTGCCCTTGCCATTCAATATAGTCACCGAGATTGAATGGCTGTGAGTTTTTAGACTTGATTTTCTTTTTAAAAGTATTTCCGTCAGTATCCTTTACTATAATGAGTTCAAAAGGCTCACCATTTCGTTTCACAACGTGATAATCTATATTCCCATCAAAGTTATTATCTATCTGCCTGTTGAGTAAATATAAATCGGTTTCTTGTTTGCTTTTAGAGTTATAAGTGTTATTTATTTTTTGAAAATAAGTTATATCCATAAGTCACCACCTTAACCGTAATCGTATTGGCTGTGATCTATGGTTTTTCTTTTTCCCGTTTCTCTGTCTGTTGCTATATAGCGTGAAATCTTGTTAATGTTTTCTCTCTTAATATTTGCAAGCATATCCTCAAAGGTCTTGCGTTCAGAACTAGGAGAAAACTGATTTAAGTCACTTGGGGTCATTCTTATTTTGAATGCCTTTAAGAGTGCTTCGTCACGCTCAAAATAAACCTCATACATAAGCGAAGAAATAAGTCCTATTTCCCGTTGTGTCAGTTCAAAGTTAAAAGCCTTGTTTTCTATATCATAATCATAGAAGTCCACATCGGGTTCACATTTTGACATCAGTAAATCTACTGCATCACAAATATATCCAGTTGCTTGTTCTGTAACAAGGTCTTGCACTTCGAGGACAGGCACATTATAATATGCAAAGAAGTCAGCATCCTTTTCTATACGTTTCAGAAAACGAGAAATTACTGTATCAAAAGAAGTTGTCTGCCCCATTTTGACACCTCCTGTTAAGATGACTTCTTAGGAGGTCTGCCAGCCTTCTTCTTAGGGACTTCTACATCAATTTTTGTTGTGTTAGAATCTCCGACAGAATCCGAAGTCTGACTTGCCATTAACTTTTCCATCATCTGTTTCATCTGTTCAATCTGTTCTTGCAGTTTTACGTTCTGTTCCGAAAGTTCTTTGACCTGTTCATTTGAAACCTTCTTTTCTTCAACTCTAGGATTGAGAACAATAGATGTTATACGCTGTCTTTTCTGAAGTTCATCATATCTACGATCAACAACACTCTTTACCTTGCTTGAAATATCAACCCCCTCACTAAGAAGTTTAAACATAACAATTCTAACTCTGTCAAAGTAAGTAATGCTCGTTACGTCAAGAATCCTCTGTAATCCCTCCATTGTAGGATTAGTGAGGATTTCCCTTATATCTTCGTTAGTAAGAATGTTTCTCCAATTAGGTACTCTAAGGGCAGTGAATATTTCTTCTTTCTCATCTTCGTTGAAAGTGAGCCAACCAGTAACAAAAATATCTGTATTACTGCAAATGTACTGAAGTTCACTTATCGGTATATCTTGCATTGTAGGATTAATACCGTCCCTTGAAGCATTAAACTTGTAATGTTCTTTTGAGCTATCTACAAAAACATCATTCTCATTATAATTGAGAACAGTTATATTCTGTAAATCAATTTTGGACATAATTTATACCCTCCTTTACATTTAATGTGAGTTGGACAAATTAGTCCAAAACCAACCCACTGGTTTTCCCAATTATATTTAAACAAAGGAAGGCGGTTGGGTAGACCGCCGTATCGTGAGCGACACTATCCTTTGCTTATAACATAAAAATAGACGGTACTATTAGTCTGTAAGCACCATCTTGCAACAGTTCTCAATGTTAGTAATGCCAACAGAGTATGTGAAATCCTTAACTCTGATTATTACCTTTTCGTTGCTGTTATCGAAATCCTCATATGTATGCAGTTCGCCCTTCATATCAAGGTCGCCAACTATACCAGCAACACCATAAATACGCTTGTCAGGAAGAAGAAGCTGACCCTTACCTGTCTTTCTAGCACCTGAGATGGATGCGATTCTAACACCGTCAAGGAACTTAACCAGACCATATCTGTTAAAGTCATCCTTCTGCTTTTCAGAAAGATAATTCTCATAGCCACTCATTCTGTAAAGTTTCTGAGCATACTTGCTAAGACATACTGCAACAGCATCGGGGTTTCTGTCAATAAGATAAAGTGTCATCTTGTCAACAGCATCCTGTGTAGGTGCAGAACCACCGGCTGTTATAAGCTGATCGCCACCAACGATAGCACTATCAATCATTGAGAATACATCATAGAATAATGCATTCTGAAGTGCTTCCTTTGCATAAGTAGCGAGAGTGGCAACACTCTTAAAACCATTCTTGCGAAGGTCGGCATATGAAACGTCTGTTTCTACCTGTCTATTCTTTGTAATAGGCTTGATTGCAGTTGTATCAATCCAACTTCTATCAACAGTACCGCCCTTTGCAGACTCAATAGCCTCAAGTGTGTTCTTAGGTGTTTTAGTATACTCTACATCGTCAAACTCTCCGATAGAACCTCTGTTAAACATTGTATCAAGAAGCTCATCGGGTGCATTATAAATTTCCTCTGTAACAGTCTTGTTTACAAAAGCAGCAATTTCTCTGTTGTCATCATAACCCTTCTTGCCGATTTCCTTTGCCCAACAATCTGCAACGTTATAAATATCCTTTTCTTCTGAAGTGAGAGACTGCTTATATTCAACCTTCTCAGCAACTTCAAACATCGTGCCGGGCTTTTCCATAATCTCAGCGATTTCTGTATTTAATGCCATATTATTTTTTCCTCCTTTATTTTATTGTTTAATCCAATTAGGATGCGTTCTTGCCTACTGTATCTGATACTTCTACAATAACGAGCTTGTGACCGTTATCTGTGTAGAAACCACCACACACATACTTAGATGCAACTGTTGCAGCAGCCTTAACAATTTTACCTGCTGTATTTGCAGAAAGTCTTACACCAGCAACTATACCAGTTTCTACATAAGCATCTGTCGCAAATCTCTCGCCGGGAAGATAGTTAATCAGCTTGCCAAAATCACCCTCAACAAGAGTAGTGAAGTCTGCATCATAATCTGACATATTCTCTCTAGCAGCGTTAATGCCTGTAGGGATTCTCTCCTTATCTACAAAATATAAATCTGCTGCTGTCTCTGCACTTGCAAACTCAAATGTTTTGTCTGTTTCGTTCTTTACAACCGCCATACCAGTTGTAATAGTTTCCTCGCCAGCCTTGTAACTTGAAACGGCGGGCTTACCCATAATTACCTGAAGTTCTCTCAGCATATTTTTTCCTCCTTTTGTTTTTTACTTGTTTATAAATTTTCTCATAAGAGACACAGCATCTGTGTCCTCACAATTTAAATTGCTTGCAATATGTAATTCATTGATTTCAGAAGTATCAACCTTTACGTCCTTAGAGTTATCCACCGAAGCAGATAATCTTTCCCCGACAATTGCCATCAGTGACTTCTTATCAAGTTCATTTACATAACCGCTAAGTTCCTCTGATTTTTCAATTTCTTCTCTTGTAATCTGCCCACTCTTAATAACTGAAGCAATTAAATCTTCTTTCTTCTGTGCAAGCTCTGATGCAATCTTTTCCTGTTCCATTTCTGTAAACTTCTGCTTGTATTCGGCAAGTTCTGCATTGTCAGCCTTGAGTGTGGTTATTTCAGCACTCGCTTTTACAATAAGTTCATCCTTTTCAGAAATTGTCTTTTCATATTCTGAAACAGTAGTATTAATGTCTTTAACAGATATAGTAAGAGTTACCCTTTCGGGTTCTGAAACCGTTACATCTTCACCATTTACTTCGTATGTAAATTTGTAATAATCTAATTCTTTATCACCACCATAGTTGTACCAAATTTCGTGTGATTCAGGGAACATAAAAGCTATATATCCCCAATCATTAGGTAATTTCTTGTTGATTTCTACGTTAGCTTTTCTGTAAATATCGTTATTAGTAAGTTCAGAAACTACTGTATCAACACTATTTTCTTTGCTATCTTCTACAGAAATTTCAGCAGAAACATTTTCTTCTGTCTTTTCAACATTATCAGAAATGTTTTCTTTTTCAGTTTCAGAAACTGTCATATTTTCCTTTTCTATTTCCAATGTTTTCTCCTCCTTTTCTTGAGTATTCTGACACATCATATCTTGAGTTAGAGCCTCTGCTATCATTAGTTCTTGCTCGTCTAATGCAGATAATGAAATAGCTTTTGAAGTTCCATTATAAGCAGGAGTTACATTGCTACCGAGTAGACAATCAGAAAGGAACACATAATCATTAAGTGTTTTTACTCCATCTTTATAAGAATACTCTAAAGTCTGTATTTCCCAAGAACTACCCAACCCATTTTCAGATTCATACAATTGCTTAATAGCATTTATCAGATTTTTGTTTCTTTTCCAAATACGCTTTTTGGCATATAAGCATGGAAGAACTTTTGTTTCGCCAGAAACAGTGGTAACTTCTGTATCTTCTATCCACACATCAATATGTGTTCCTATACTGTCTGTTTCAAAAACAACATCTCCATCACTATCAATATGCATTTCGTGAGAACCCAAATTATCATTTCCAGCAATTTTCTTATAACGAGCCTGTACAGGCATATTAATCAATGTCTTAGCACATTCAAGAGCCTTATCTTCCACACCTTTATAAGGAAGCAAGACATTGTTCAAATTCTTGTCATCGTAATAACACATTCTATTAGTCAGCTCTAACCACAAGTCGTTTTCAGCTATATCTATTGTTTTACTTGATAGTAAAATGCTTTCTTTATTCATTATCCGTTATCACCTCACTCTCTGATGTCCCTAATTCAATACCAAATTTATTGCTTAATTCTTGCGTTGAAATTGGTATTTTATCTATTACAATAGTGATGGCAGAATCTCCACCATCACTATCAATAGCAATTTTTATTTCTTCCCCACAACACGGGCATTTTATAACATACTTACTCATTTTGTATCATTCCTAATCTGATCGTATTCCTGCTTTGCATCATTTTTACTGTCGGCAGGTCTGCCACCTTCTGAATTGCTATCCCCAGATTTAGTATAAGCTGTACTGTAAGGAGTAAATATATCGTCATAGTTGTTATCTTTTTCTGACATCCTCCTCTGAGCTTCGTCCTTAATATCAAGTCCCACCATTTCAAATGCAGTTTCTCTTGATGCACCGAGAGTATTAAAGCAATACTCACTCAAAGTCTTTCTCATATCAAGTTCAAGTTGCTCTGAATCCGTTATTTCAACATGGGGGCAGTATGCAACAGGGTAGTGGTTGTCTTTTAAAATTTGTCTATACCACTTGCGTAATATGTCCTCTAATTGCTCCGTTATAGCATTTATTGTACGCATTAATTGAGTAACAGAGATAGATGCTGTAGATACAGACTGTGAACCACTGTCCATTAAAAATTGAATACCAAGAGTAGATAGCACCTTTGCTCTATATGTGTTATAGGTGTCTTTCGAGGTCATCTCTACTGTTGGTTCTACATACTTAATTTCTTCAACCGTAGGAGGAGATGTCACAACAACCGTACTCTGTTTCCACGATGCCATAAAGTTATCGTGGGCATAAGCCATTTCGTCAAAATAATCCTTGCGACTGTCATCCCCTAACACTTCTTTACGCATTTTCTGATGTATAATCTTTTTACCTTTAGCTTTACTATTTACTCTGTCAGTATCCGCAAAAGTATCAAGCATAAGCAAATCCGTATAAGCACGAGAAATAGGAGATACGCCATATTTACGATTAAGATTATTTATACGGATTACTCCCGTGTATTTTGGATCAAGGATTGCATAACTTTCCTTATTAACAAACGCTTCGTATATTTCATTAGGGTAATTCGCTTTGACTTCATCTTCAATATCTTTGAAGAATAAAGCCTTATTTTTTTTATTTTTCTTATAGGTCTTGCTAAGTCTATCACGAAGATTTTTTATGTTAAACAGAACAACCGGCTCACCGTTGACATTATAATCTGATATTTCACAAACACCTAAAGGATATATGTCAACAGCATAATTGCTATGATCGTCATGACGAAGATAAGCAATAAAATTACCCTCTGTGTATGAAGTTACAACAGCATTTCTAATCAGCCATTTTATATGTATTCCCTCGTTTACATCCTTTATCAATTCTTTGCAACTATCCAATTGTTTCTGCTTGTTTCTTTTATCCTTGACATTACCAACATCTCCATAAGTAATCTTAATATCTGTATTTATGTTGGTATCAAGAGACTCGACAGTCTTACCGATAATATCATTCTTGTTTATCAGTTTTCTGTTATAAGCATTGATTTTTTGTACTTTCTCAAGACTGTTTTGTGTATCAGTTAATAAGTCATCTATTTCTGTAGGAGTTAATCCGCTATTAGCCTTAACCCCCTCATTAAGATAAACAGAATATTTGTCATTACTGGGATCGTATGTGCTTAAAGCAATACGCATTTTTTCTTTTCCTATTTCTTCTGCGGAGGTGACTATTATAGTACCATCGCTTGTTTGAGATGTAAAACTTATATCAAAATCATTAGTTTCATTCGGCACTTACATATCACCGCCTTTCTAAAAATCTATACTTGAACTGAATAGCCTTGCTTTTGAGAAATCTGCTTTTGGGGTAGTAGATGTAACAATTTGCCCACGTCTCAAATCATACAAATAATGTGCCAACATTATTATTGTATAAAACCTATCATCGTGCATTTTGTTTTCTTTATCCTTTGCCAAAGCGTAACTCTTAGTGGTTTTTTCAGCATTTTCATATTTATAGATAGATGTAATTTCGTTTTTCATTAGATCTATATTTGCAAGGGCTATAATCTCTTCATCAGACAATTGGTAATTTTCTATAATCTCAGTGTCTTTATCATTTTCAACCTTTTTAGCCATTGCTATAGTTTCTTGTTTAAACTCATAAGGAAATTTAATAACTCCTAAATTCATTAACTCAATAAACTCATCAACCATTTGTGTCCTATATTTCTTGGGGCTGAGTAACCTTAACTTGTCAATAGCACTAGGATATAATCTGTCATATCCACTGTATATTTCGCTAGTATTATCAATTAAACCTCTGTGATGCCTTCCGTCTTTTCCTACCCAATCATTTAGCAAGTTATCGGCATAGGTAGAAGTACCACCACCACCCGCACCTTGATCAATCAATAAAACATCTATGTTCTGATAATCATTGTGCATACCGTTATAAACAGACAAATAATTTCGGATTTCTTCTAATTGTCTATTAGAGTCCAATTTATATCCTTTTTTGTTAGCTTTATCTACAAAATTAACACAATTAACTATTTCTCCAATATACCCGTAATTCTCATCATTGGTTATTCTCATAACACTAAGTATAGAATTATCTATTGTACGAGCAGGATCAAGAGCTAAAGCAATTCTTGTATTAGGCTGATAGCACAATTGGGGTAGAGGGAAAGTCTCGTTCCTACGAATAGTTCCCCATTTTACTATTTGATTTACGCCACCATCTCTTGTCGGTTGATTATAATATTCACGAAGGGCTTTTTCTCTATTTGCTTTCATAGCAGCATCCACTTTGTCTTGTGTGAGCAAAGGAATATATGGTTCACCATTCATATAAGTTTTGATGGCTGTATCACATATCATGTCAGCAACGAAATAATCTCTATCCCCAGCCATCATTTTTTTAGCAAAATTCTTATAATGCGAGTAGAAAATTTTGCTCATATCGTCTTGTGACGAAGCGTAAACCAACTGAGTAGGACATTTTCTTTTTAATGTTTCAGGATTAAAATTATCGTCTGTAGAAGTTACAAACTCTGTGTTCTGGGTCGCAAAGGCTTCACAGACTGCTATAAGTTCATCAGATGAGAATGCAGCTTCATCAAAAAATACTAAAGTAGCTCTGCGAGATCGGTTGTTGTCCGGATTACCATTAAGGGTAAATATTTCTGAACCATTATAAAATTCAACATGAAATCCAGACTGTGCGTGTCCAAATCCTGTTTTATTGTTTGATGATTTTTTTGTTTCCTTTTCAACAATATCTTTTAAAGAACGAATAGAAGCCGATGTTTTACCTATTCTCAAAACAATTTCTTCAATCTTCGTAAAGGTTTCTTTGGATTGATCACCGACAGAAGATACTATGTAGATAGCTTGATTTTCATAAAGAATAGCTTTAAGCACCATAAAAATAGCACCTAAAAAAGATTTGCCAAAGTTACGACTACAACACCATAAAACGTGCGGTTTATTCCAACTTTGCTGAAGGATATATTTTTGCGAATCTATAAGCCTAATTCCAAGCAAATCTTCACAAGCAATGCAAGGATTCCTGCGATAAAAAGCTATGCTTTCAGCATCTAATTCACATATTTTTCGTTTTCTCTCAGACATCAGTTTATTTCTTCTCATATTTCAGCCTCTGTTTTTTGTTTTTTCAATTCCTCATTTTCAATCAAAAGCTGACGAACTTGTTCTTTTTTATCATCAAGTTCCCTGTTTAGTGATTCTATAAGCTTTAACTGAGTTTCATAAACTTCTTTTTTGTCGTTCTCATCAAACAAGCAGTGATCTAATAATGCTTTCTGCGAAACATCAACTGCCCACTGTGTACCTACACTTTTAAGTTGATCGTAATAATCCGCTTCTGCTCTATCAAAATCTTTATTTCGTAAATCTCTCATAAGATAAGTAAGAGTTGACTTTCCCACATCTTTATTGGAACGGTTTTTTACCGATATTTCATTCTCTTTAGCTATCTTATCGTTACTCGCAACTAAATCTTTCTTTATGTTGTTTAATGTTTTTATGTTGGTTGCATCTTTGACCGGATCAAGATTAGCAATTTTTACATCGCATTGTCTTATTTGCTTATTGTTGTCCACAATCTGCAATATCTGTGATAACTTGAAAGCATCATCGGCTACATCGTCATCCTCTAAGTAAGGGGAGAGTTGATTGAATAAAAACCGTCTATCTTCTTCCGGGTATCCCACAAACGGATCGTAACCAATTACCTCTATGGCATAATCCCTATTTTGTGTGTCACTCTTAGACCACTTAATTTCTTTCGCTTTTTCATTATCATCTTTTGTTTTTCCAACTTCTTTTTGCAAAATAGATTGGGAAAAATCTTGATACTGATACTGCTTATTATTCATTTGTCTTAGGTATAAACCTAAACTAAACGTGTTGTTATTTGTAACAATTGAATCATATAAAGAGTAGTAGTATGGCACGTCCATTTTGTAGCACATAAAAATACAAGCACTGTTTGTTCCATATTTTTTTTCATAAGCATCAAACATTTCGTTTATACAATCCTTGCACAATGGTACATATCTTGAATTTTTTATGAAGTTTTCAGACCATTGAGATTTGTAAAAGTGTCCTATAGGGTTTTGCCACACTTTACCACAACGCAAACACTTATATTCTATATTTTCATCAAAACTATCTTCAGTATCAATTACTTTTGCTTTTCTTGCCATATTTCCACCTCCTTAATATTTTAAAAATTCTTCAGATAAAACCATCGTTTGATAGCTTTAAACAAAAGCCTCATCTGATTCATCATCTTCGTCTTTCTTTATTATGTAATGATTTTTCGTTGTGCTTACATCATTATGCCCAAGCAATTTTTGTGCAACCTCAGCGGATTTATGTTCATATACTACTATGTTAGTTGCTCGTGATTCTCTGAGCAGATGCGGGTGTACCCTCCTACCAACAATTTCTGTAAAAATTCCAGTACACCATTCGTTAAAAGTTCCTTCGGCAACCTGTCTTACTGATCCATCTTTCTTTTGTTTGATAACAAACATATAAGGGCAATCATCTTCCCCACGAACTTCTATCCACTTCTTTAGCCAACACATAGCATCTTCCCCGAATTTTAATTTTCTTGGTTTTCCTACTACACTTGCTCCTTTACACCTGATAATGTGTGTTTGATATGACTTTGAAACAGCTTCTTGTTCGTTTCCGTCTTCATCAATTATTTTGATTTTCTTTTCTTTCGGCTCATAATTAACTACTTCTTTTAAAAGCTGACGAGCCTCAGCTCTTCTACACCCCGTGCTATAGGAGAACACTAAATACGCAAGTTTCTCCCATTGTTCACGTTTTTCCAATTCCTCACATAACATAACATATTCATCAGGGGTAAGGGGTACTTTTTCATGAACATATCCTGTTTTTACAACTTTCATTTCAGAAGTTACAAAAGACCTGAAAGTTGGATATTCTTCCTCATACATCATCATTACATAATTGCAGATATTGCTTATGCAACTCTTTTTGAATTTTATGGCTGATTCAGATAGCCCTCTGTTTGTTAACCAATTAAGATATTTTACAAATTCTTTCTTCTTAATATCCAACATACATTTGTTGTTTAAATGTTCCTTAACCCAATAAAAAAATATTCTTAACCCAGATTCATAACAAATTTTGGATTTAGCAGAAAGTTCCGCTTGATTATCAAGGTATTCTTCCACCATATCTCTATTAAACTGATTAACATCTTGCCACATTTCATCTGTTATTCCATCGCTATGTTTTGCGGATTTGCCATTCATAATCTCACTCCCTTTCTTGCATATAAAAATAGAGAAGTGGTAGTTAGCCACTTCTCTTAAACCATTATATCATATTTATATTCCCATACTTTTTAAGTTCTTCAGTAATATCTACTTTATTTTCCCTGCACATAGTAACAATTGTACTTGCAGCTTTTTCTATTTCGCTTTCATCAAGAAAATCTAACGTCTTTGGTTTAGTCCTTTTTCCACTTGTGTTAAGGTAATGTGTTATCCTTGAGTTCAAATTAATGCCATACTTATATAAAATTTCTCTCTTAAAAGCAACCCAACCTTTAGCATAATCGTTGTGAACATTTCTCCCATATTTTCTAACAGTAGCATTTATAAAATCTTTTCCTGCCCATTTTGAATTTTCTTGAGCAAGAACATCATTTTCTTTTTTTAATACGCTATTTTCGTTTTGAACAGCAACTATATTTGTCAATAAACCCTTGATTACCATCTTTTGATCATCCGGTAAATTTGAAAAGTATGTATTGACCATCAAATCAGCATTGCCAATATACCCACCGTTCTTCCGTATTGATGGCAGAACTTCATCAAATACCCATCTTTCAAACCGTTCTGCACTTGGGAGTTTACTGTGTGCAATAAGGCGGTAAATATCCCCCTCCGTAATAAACTTCGTGTTCTGAACACCACCCGCAGAAGGGGTCGGTAAAACGCAGACCCCTTTGCAGTGGGCAGAAATTGCGTCTGCGGGTCTTGCGTAACCAAGAGCCTTTGCTATATCCGAGCCACAGAACAGCACCGAGCCATTCTTTTCAATTGTGCGTACTTCGCCAAATTCTTCATTTTTAAAAATTTCAATTTCGTTCATATTTTACAATTCCTTTTCTGTATAGTTTTTTAAAAGTTTATTCCATATGCCTTTGCATATTTCTTTACAATTTCCGCATCGGTACTGTAGCAACTAAAATGATAGCTACAACCATCATCACTTGTATCGTCACAAGTAAATCCGACAACATCCCCGCTGCCGTTATGCTTAATCTGCACTTTTGCATTATTTACGTTGTTCCCCTTTGAATTACCATCAAGATCAAAATAGATTATCTTGCAATCATCATCCTCGTTAAATTCCGCTATTTTTTGAGGGCAATCATCTATATAGATTAAAACAGTAGAAGCATCATGTGCGATTATAACGCCATTAGAGTTAATAGCCGGTTCAATGCTGACATTACACTCATTATCTATCATCATAAGATAAACCCTATCCTTAACTAAATCGTCAAGACAATCAAAATCAGCATAAGAAAAACCATATCCATCTTGGATCAATTCAATGAACAAATCGTTAGCGAAATCTCTCTTGGCATAAACTGCCACGCAACCGCCATTTTCTCTTAATGATTCAAGTTCAGTGCCAATGAGACCGGCAACATCTGCAACGTCATCAAGAGAAACATTTGTACTCTTTTTATTAGTCAATCAAAACACCACCTTAGAGTGCCTTATAAGACTTGCTAAGTGTAACCTTTATCTCATCGTGAGCAGGAGAACTCCACTCCTTTGTTTCTCCTCTGAGTGTACTTACACCGCTCTTAGCAGGTATTGTTACCTTTGATATGTTCATAAAACCTATCATACTTATCTTCTCACCGCTTGCCACAGTTTCCTTGATTACTTCTTGATAATTTTCAAGAACTGTTGTGATGTCCTTCATTGTAATTCCTGTATTGTTTGCGATTGTTCTTACTAATTCCTTTGTTGTCATATTATATTTTCCTTTCTATTTAGAGGCTTTTAGCCGTTATTTTTGTTTATTGAATATTTTTGTGTTTTGTTGCAGTTTTGTTAAATAACTACATTGAACGTTGAGTCTAATCCTCGTTCTTTATCCCATAAAAAGCAGGTACATTTTCTAACTGCCCCAATATACCCTGCGTTGTGATGCCATGCATCTGTACCAGTAACGGAAGATAAATTTCTGATGATTATACCACCATCTTCAACAACGTGTTCTGAATGTAGGTGGGCTGAATGGATCTCCCTATAAGCACTTTTTCCCCATTGTTCCGATGCTTCGACTTGCATTATCTTATCTAACCGTTTCTTTTCCTTATCACCGTGAGTAAATCCTAAAAGAACATTTCCATAAGAAATATACTTTCTCGGTGATGTAGACAAGTCAACTGTAACGTTTTCGTTATTGTTAAAATAGCACCATAAAGCCATTAAAGCGTGATAGCTTGACAAAGTATCGTGGTTGCCTTGTACACAGAACACCTCTACAGGTGTTTTTAACTCGCTTGACAGTTTTGATATACCATCAATTAAAAGAGTAACCCCATCTCTAAACAATGTCTGATATTTAACATCCGCATCCTGCGGTGTTCCTGCCGTTGTTGTCGTTCCTACTGTGTCAAAATGGAAGAAATCGTTCCCAACTGGGAAGATAATCTTTTCAAGGTTAAGTCCCTTGCATCTTGTGATACAAGTGTCAATAATCTTGTTAAAACATTCCCTTGCAATCTGTGAGTTGTATACTTCTTTTACTATATCGCTGGTTGAAAATTTACCTAAATGCAAATCCATTATAGGCACTTCGAGCATAAAACCGTTATTTTCGTTCTCGTATTTCTTTACTATCGGAGCTTTATATGTATCAACTAATTCCTTGTAAAATTCCTTTATCTCCTGTAATGAAATTTCAGTTCTCGGCTTTATAACAATCTTGCTTGAGTATAATTCCTTAATTCCGTCTTTTTTGCTGTAAACATTCCAAGCATTATTTTTAGCAGAAACAAGTTCCCATTCTTTTATATCAAATCCATGTGCTTTCAAAAGGCTATCAGGATTCTTTAAATCATCCTCACTTAATACTACTAATTTATTACTCAGATACGAGCCATCTTTATTTATTGATATTTCAGTCCTGTAATTTGATTCAGGACTTTCTTTATTGCCTTTGTTCTTTTCTTTTTCTCTGAAATAGTCTAATACAAAAACATTGCCGAATATTTCTTGTGAAGATGCCTTCCTAACTGTGTCCTTTGACATCGGCAGATTGTATTTTATTACTATGTCAGCCCAATCTTGATCTTCAACTCCTAACACCTTATCATGAATATCCTGTAGACATTGCTCATATTTTTCAGGTGTCAATCCGTACTTGTGTAGTTGTTCTTCATATTTATTAATCTAATATCAATCCTTTCGTTGTGAATTAGGCTTTTATTATTCGCCTCTACATTCGCTAAGTAATTTTAAACACTTCTTTGTTTCGGTTACAAAGTAATTCTTTCTGTGGTGCGACTTTGTTTTTGCAAGACCATTCTCGCCAAACTTTACACCATTCTTTAAGAGATACTGCATCTCAAACTTAGTGATTCTAACTATGTGTTTTCACTTCTTTCATATAATATTTTTTGTTTTTTTCAATCACCCCCAACGGTTGTAATATCGCCGTTAGAGAAATATCACAACCGCCAGAACGTGACCGTAAGTTATAACTTTACGATTTCAGTACCGCCCATATTTTATACCGCATCGGAAATAGCGGTGAAGCCTACTTGATGAACGCTCATCGTTCCCCCTCCATAATACATATTTTACAAATTTTTATGAACGTGGGCGAAACCCACGATAGTTGAAGGTGAACGCAAAATCATTCTGCAAATTTTTTGCATTTTTGGCAATTTTACTGTGGCTTGAAGTTAATTAAGAACCTTTCTTTGTCTAATTTGTACAAGAAATTGAGTATTCTTTTTGTAGGCTTATTATAGACATCTAATAACTTTTTGCTTGCTCCAATTCCATTTGCTAACCCTAACGAAGTTTCTATAAGCCGGTTTATCGTAACTATATTGCCTATTTTGATTTTTCTCAGTTTCTCTAACAACACATTAGATTCTTGAATAAGTTTTTCTGCTACAATCTTTTCGTCTTTTTCTGTTGCGAAAAGATACTTGGCAAATGTGTCATAATCTTCTACAAGAACTCTTACTTTTGACATCTGCCTTGCGTTAGCCTTGCCATTCATCTTAATAAAGAAGTCGGCAGTAGGAGTTGTTTCCGATGTTGATGCCCCTTGTATTTTGTCTAACCATTCTTCCAACCAATTCATAGGACAGTCTAAATCTTCGTTTATACGGTTTCTAAGTTTGGTTTTTGTTTCGTTTATTTCAGCAAACGGTAATTCCTTACCGTCTTTTGTGTACTTAATTTCTTTAGTATATCTCATAAATTCCGGGTAATCGCACTTAACGGATTTAACGTTACCACTATCATCCATCATTTTTCTGTTCATAGTCATACAAGGCATCTTGCTTATGCGTTTTATTTCTTCTTCCCCATCTATCTCGTAAAGTCTTTTACAGCTATCAATAATAATCTGGGCTATAACAGAAAGAATTACAAAATTATCATATAATTCTTTTGCTTTTTCATCGTCAGGATACTCTTTCGATGCTTCAGTCCAGTAATAAGTCATAGCCAATTGTGCAAGGTTACTAGACCAACCTATACCCATTTTTGAACTTGCAAATCTGTTGTCCATTACAGCATAATCACTTTTGGTGTTGTTATATGTAATTCCACTTTCTCTTAAAGAATTAACTATAGTAGGATATTTTTCGTAACACCTTTTCGCACATTCTACAATTTCCTTTTGGTTTGTAACTAACATAAAATCTGAATCGACATTTTGTTATATTCACGGCTCTTTATCCGTGACATCTCCGCTTTTCAACGGAGTATCGGACTATTTCTTTACCCTCGTTTAACGTTAGGCACTATTTTGCAAGAATAGCGGATAGCCTATATCTATCGTACTCGGCACTCGTGTTGGTATTATTGGTTTCCTTCCTCAACCATTAGTCTCTGAGCCCACCAAACTACTTTTACAGGATTCGTTTGGCTTGGTTGCTAATTATCTTATGTGTGTTTACTTTTCTGTTATAAAAATATAACCATAACAAGAAAGTCCTTCTTTTGTTCTTTGTGATATATGATCTGCTATTTGGTAATAATCATTAGACCGAATTTTTGGGTTGTTTTCTTTCAACCACTTTGCACATTCTACTATATAGTCAAATCTCTTTATGAATTTGTTATCCAAAGTATAAACGGCAATCGGTACACATCTTCCATTATTCGTTCCCGAATGGCAATTATAATGTCCTAAAGAGACGCTATGCTGAACGTTTTTTAAATGGGATACCCACTCTAAATTGTTCACACAGTTATTTTTTCTGTTTGTATCAATATGGTTTATTTCATATTTTACTGTGCTATTTGGTTTATCACTTAAAAAAGCATCTGCAACAAGGAAATGAACAGAAAAGGTTTTGCTTATCCCGTTTACACTTAATACAACTGCGTTATAACCATCAGTTGTAGTTTTAGGAACTTTAATTTTCTCTTTCTTGTGATAAGATATTTTACCGTCCTTTCTATAAACATCCCTTTCTAAACTCTTAACTCTTCCCAAGTTGCTTATCATATAATATCCTTCATATCCTTTAATATCTTTCCATATTTCCTCCATGTTAAACCTCCTTTCTTTTTCTATTTTAAACACACACTTAGACTTCAAGCAGTTCACCGAGTCGTTTTTGAACTACATTTCTGTAGAACCGATCCCAATTGTATTGAATCCATTCCATTCGCACGGTCTTGTATATCTGTTTCTATACAATTTACCGCCATTATGTTGTTACTAAAATCAAAATATCTTGTAAATTCTTCACTGTGCTTGTTATGCAGATAGCAAATGTTATTTGGGGAATTGTGTGGGTTGCGAAAGGCAGCTAAATATTCTCCATCATTAAAACGATTAGTATAACATTGTATACACCCTCGTTCTTTTAAAAGGGTAGGGTCATTAGTCCAATCTTCTCCCACGGTATATAGCAGTAGTCCATAAGGATTCCCAAATATCGTTAAATTATCCCCCTTGACTTGTATCTTACCCTTGCGTAGATAATGAACATAATTTGAGATAATCTTTTTCTTTTCTTCTCTAAACCATTTTGAATTGCCAAATTCATTATTATGTCTGTATAAATCGGCAAGCATCTCATAGTGATTTATCTCATTAGCGTTTTTACGCAAAAACTTCTCAAATTCTTCATTGTCCTGTTTAAGTAATTCTACATAATCAATACTGTTCTGAGCGATAGCTTTTACTTCATCTTTTGTGCAGGGGAGGGTATTTATCATTTGATAACTCAACTGTTGATACTCCCCTAATTTGCTTGGATGGTCTGTTTTAACAATACCGAAGATGTCTCCATCCAAACTAACTCGATTACACCAATAAGAATAAGCTGCTTCTGGAGTGCCACCCATTATGTCAATAAACTTACGCCATTTAACAGCATTGTCAGTGGTTATAACTTTTATATCCTTTAGATAGTGCCAATTGCCAAACATATCTTGTACTTGATGAGTAGGGTAGTCATAGCCATTCTCATTACACCAATCTTTAAAGAATAGTTGTAAATGCCCTCGCAAGCCACACATCTTAAAGAAATGATTGCGGAGAAGAGCCATACCGTTTACCCAATTAGGCAACAAATCTGATTCTATAATCCCCATACCATCCCAAATAGTATTCTTGACTTCTGTTTCCTTGCGTTCCACAACACACTTCTTTTTGGTGTTGCCTTTTTTGTCAGTATAGGTATCAGCTTTGACTACATTTGCCATAGTCTTAAAATAACTGTCTTGATCCTTTAGAATGAGAATGTCGTTTACCGGGATATGTAGCGTTCCTACAATTGTACTCGTTGTTAAAGGAGAATAAGCAGACATTTCAACTATCTTTGCATTATCTTTAGCCATCTTATTGCCTAAGCCCATTGTCAGCCAGTCAAATGCTTTCTTGTAAAGTTTTTGATTTATGAATATGACTTGTCCGAGTTTTGCTTTGGCACTTGTGCGAAATAGCATATTATAATGAATCGTCTGTTCACTCTTGATATTACCTTCCTTATCTCGTATCTTATAGGTAATATCAACCCCTTCATTGTAGAATTTATCACGGATTTCTCCACGTTTCTTCTCAGAATACAATGATTTGTTCTGTTTTACTCGCTCAATAGCGGTATTTATTCTTTCTTTTGATTCAGCAGTTATGTCCGTCTTTAATAGCCCCTCAAGCCTTTTTAATTCATCATCATACGATCTGCTACCAAAATCAAAATCTAAACATACTATATCACGAGTGCTTTCGTTTCCATTTTGCTTGTTCTTGTGAACATCTAAACCGTTTGCTTTTAGAAAGTAACTGAACAGGCTGTTGTTGAGCATTGCTTCAGTATAAGTGAAATAATCTCTTACCCCCAAATTTACATCATAAAGCATTCCGGCACTTATGTTCTTAATTTTTATTCCGTATTCGCTAATATAAAATTCCCCCTTGTCATATTTAGTAATTTTTCTTTTGCCCAAGCGATTACATTCTTGTCAACGCTATGTTTGTATGGACGGTTAGCAGTTCTATTAATATCCTCATAAACTTTATCTAAATTGCCTATTAAAGTTATGATTTTCTTATGTTTGTTTCTTAAAAGACACAGTGTTTTCTTCAATCCATTTACTCAACAGCCCTCTCATTCTTGAACTTGGTATATATATCCAAATTTCATTTCCTTCTCGTATAGCGGATCTCCAAATAAATTGCAACATTTCTGAAACCGCAAATCCGTCTTCATCAACATCGACATTATGCGATACAAAAAAATTTTTGATACCTGTGTTCATATATCTGTTTACTGGATAAGCAATAGAAGTTTTGTGCTTATAGTTATTGCTTGCCCTCATATTTAAAGCAACAAATCCCCTTCCATAACCTTTAGAAGATAATTTTTTCTTAAAGTCTGAAAACGTAGTCCACATATTAAATTCTGTTTTAGTCTTTCTTTTGTTTCTAAAAAAGTTTTCTATATTGTTTTTAAGTTTCTTGATAACGATATTATTTTGATTTCTGACGTACCAATTTTTTGATAAATCAAACTCCATATCCCCAATCAAATTCATTTTTTCATCTTCTAGTATGTGAATCAAAGATTTAAAATCATAGTCGATTTGTTCTTTCTCTTTACAATTGGTGGTGAAATGGTAATTAGTTTGACTTGTTCCTCCAACATAAAGAAATGTGTATGGTAAATTGTAGTAGTCATAATAATATCTTTGTATTTGTGAATTGAACATATACGTCAAAATATAAACATCTTTAAAAGCATTAAAAGACTCTATCGGCAATAACCACATCATTACTGAATCACTGTAATAAGCTAAACAACCTAATTCACATAGTCTTTTTTCTTCAGAAAACTTACCTTCATAATTATCATCAGGATTTCTCCATTTTAACAGCCCGCTTGATTCATCATAATCTACAAAATTATCTTGTAGTATTTTAAAATCTTCCTTAGATATTTCATATTTTTCTATAACATCTGTGACTTCATCCATAATTAATGTATAATTTTGGTTGCGACACAAGTCGATAGCCTCACTGTCGAATCTCCGGAAAAGAGCGTGTGTTGAAATTATGTTTTCACCTTTAGATAAAAGATATTTTATTCCGTTAAGTTTGCTCCCCATTTTTAGAGGTTCTTTAAAATTTTTAGTAGGGCAACTTTTTGTTATTCTCTCTATCTCTTTTATATAAGGGGTTATAAATAAAAATTTTTCATCCGATTTTGCTTGATTGATATAGTTGATTGCAGCAGAAGTCTTTCCAGCTCCCATAATCATATCAACAACTTTAACATTACAATTGAATTTCAATAGCATCATCCTTTCTAAAAAAAACTATCGCCATTTTTTGCAGGAATCACTGCCGTTTGGCTTTATATTGCGGTTTATCACCGAATGTTCTTGAAAAAGTGTTAAATATAACTGAATAGTAGAGGTTTTATCAATATATCTTCTTTTATCAGCACAGAAAACAAATTCACAAAAGGTGATAATTACAAAAACTTTCGTGGGAATTTCCCACATAAGTTGGACATTAGCCTTTAAGGACAAGAAATAAAAGTGATTATTTTTTTGTTCTCAACTTCTTATGTAATCTTTGATAACCTGAAATCTCCATCTCTCAAGTGAACCTATTGTTTCTTTTTTTGGTATTTCACTCTTTTTGATTCTAATACCAAAATCTCTTAACATCTGATAGGTTTCTTCAAAACTTTCATTTGTAGGTTTAGATCTGAGATATTTTTCAAGTTCTCTCATTTCTCTTAAATCTTCAGGAGATCTCTTGGCTTCAATTTTTGTAAATGCGTACATTTCTTTTTCCTCCATAAATCTTAGAATTAGTTTCTTTGGTGAGTTTAAGGTCTAATTTAACTCATAGCAGATAATTTTTTATTTTATCCACTATGAGTAAATAGCTATTTTATTTTTTCGTCTTTAAAGGCAAAGAGTATTGTAGACTTCTCTCTTGTCATCTTCTTCAAGTCCACAGTATCTAATTGTTGTTTCCTGCTTAGAATGATTTAACATTCTCTGAAGAAGTGTAAGGATGTAAACATACTTGTCTTTATTTTTCATAAGAGATTGATAAACAAAAGTTTTTCTTGTAGAATGACAAGATAATGTGTAGTCTAAATCAAGAGCATTCTTTATTTCATTTAAGATATTCCAAAATGCTTGTCTGCTCATTGGCTTATCACTTTTTCCTCTAGGGGAGAAAAGATAATCTTCTCTTGAGTAAACTCCTAAACTTCTCAAGTAATTAGGGATTACACTTTTAATAGAGTCATTCAGATAGATTGTATTAGTCTTTCCTGTCTTTTTCTCGGTAAGAGTAATCTTATCCTTTAAAGAACCATCTGTATGAAGTAAATCACCTATTCTGATCTGACTTAAATCGCTTATTCTCAGGACATTGTTAATAGCCATTACAAAATAAGTGTAATACTTTATGTTAGTTCCCTTGTATCTCTCCGGTCTGTTTAAGAGATATTCTTTTATTTCATCTATCTCTTCAAGACTTCTTATAGGAGAAGCTGCTGTATGGCTCTTATTAGGATTAGTCAGTTCTTTTCTATGTTTACTTGGGATAAGAGTATTCTGTGTTTCACTCTTAACACCTAATTCACTGAGCTGTTTGTGTAAACCATCTGTGTCAATTTTAACTACTGTATTGGTATTCTCTATAGGCTTATCACAAGTAATCATATCCAGCGTTCCTTGATACATTTTGTCTTTTTCTCCTTTGCTATAAATCTTATAATCGGTTTCTTTAAGCCTATTATACCACTTCTGGTATAGGTTGTCAACAGAAAAGATATAATCTTTTTTCAATTTCCATAGTTTATTTTGTACAAATTCTGTGTACTTGTTTTGGTTACTTTTTCATTTAGATATTGTTCTGATTATCGGATGAGATAATTTCGTCACTACGAAATATTAAGTGTAATCCGCTATAAAGATAGGGTATACCTTGTTTATAGGTATAAAAAAAAAGAGCCTGTTTTTAGGCTCGAAGTGATAATATCGGCATTCTGTTGGATATAAGCCAATAAAGATTAACTTTTTATAGGCTTAAAAGAATGATTTCAATTGATTTTCTTCCTTTTTAGAGGTTAAGTTTTATTGAGTAAATTCAATGCTTTATCGAAAAATAGTCCGAAGTGGTTTTTGATATTTTAGATTTGAGTTAAGCTAAGTTTTGTAGGACAGAACCCTTGTTAGACGAAGATTGTTTTTTAGATGTGAATTGATTTGCTTTGAGCAGAATTTTAGAATAGTGTAAAAGTGGATTAAGTGTGGGTAAAAGCCTATATAATGGGATGTAAATTTAAACCTGATGTGTTGAAATTACAGATATGAGCAGTCCATCATTCACGATGGCTTACAGAAATGAGAACATACCCCGCATGAGCTTGACAAACTGTCGAAAATGTCAAGTTGACAACGGCATTAAGCCGGGCAAATAGTGCAATTTTGAACAAGTAAAAATGTAAGATTTTCCCTGTAAATTCCTTGTAAAATGCAATTTTGGCTAACGTTTATTAGCTTTTTCGTTCGGCTGATAATGTACCAAAAACGGGACAGGTAAAAACTCAACATAACAGTGTTATGTAAATCTATTCAGCATAAAAACAAAAGAAAAACAACGAAAATAAAAGAAAAATCGAGAAAATGCAAGTTATTTAAAGATATTTACATAAAGTATAAAGTGACTACAAAAAAGTTACAAAATCCCTATAAATTGTAACCATTTTGTAACCAAATTGTAACTTTTTGAAATGTCAAAAAATGTTATGTAACAATGGTTACATAACATTAGTTACATAACGTGTACAATAAACTGTACAGTTTTACAAGTACAATACTATAATATATATCTGTCCCGTTTATAGTACACATATAAATTATACGCATAGTCATAAAATCACTTTACAGCCTGTAAAATAACTTTACTTAACAAGGTTAAAAATGCCTTTATAAATTTACTTAAATTATAACGTTTTTACTTAACGAAAAATTGATTATTATTTAAGCAAATTAACTATTCAAAATCGGTCAAAACAGCCCAAAATCGCTCAAAGGCAATATCTGTAAATATGTCTATGTCAAAATCTGTAAACAGCAAATAATTGTAAATAACTGTAAATAGACGGTGTGATCTATGCTGTCATATCAAAAAAACTGTATCGCTGAAATACGCTTTAAAATGCGATTTAAACAAGGTTAAAATGCTATAGTCAAATTATACTATTGTATACTTGCAAGCCGTTTAAAACGCAAAATAAACGCATTTACAACAATGTTATAATCTTTTTGCCTTGCAATTTTACGGTTATGTGATATAATCAACTCAGGCAGCAAATAACAACGATTTGTTTACTTTTCGCTATTTTCTTCTTCAGGTTCTTGCTGTAAATTTATGTTATTATTTTTGCAATATTGCATTGCACGCCTTGCAAAAATTCCTATAGTTAAGCCTTGCGAATCCGCATAATTACGCAAATTTTCAGCTATTTCTTTTCTGACTTTGCAAGATAAAGTTATCATATTTTCTTTATCCCATTTTTTATTTGCTTTTTTTCTTGATTCTGTTAACATATTTCAAACTCATTTCTACAACATAATGTTGTTTATTTATAATGCTTTGTGTATTATTCACAAAAAAGCGTACATACTGCCGTACATGTTTATGTAAATTAACAACAAAAAATTTCGTCAAAAGTATTGACTTTGTACGTCGGTAGGTGTATAATGTACTTGTAAGGTTAAGGGTGATACGAAAAACAAAACCACCTAAAACCTACACCGCCAAATCAGGCGGTTGCTCAAACGATTTTTTATAAGTACAAGCCACATCATAAAGGGTAGGGTGATTAAAGCTAAACACTTACAAGCATAGCAAGCTTATGCTCATTGACAATTAAATAAAGCTGTATCGGCTATGCGTGGACTGCCTCTAAATGATATGGCTTATACTATAACAAATAAAGGATGTGTAAAATGTTAAACATTGTAATTTTAATTACTGTTTTAACGGCGGTTATCTTGTTTGATGTACCTAAAGCAATAATACATATCATTAAGCAAATTTTCAAAAAATAACCGTTTGTACCGCTTGAGCCCCCGCTTGAGCGGTACAACATCCCTTTATAGTTATTATAACCATTTAAAATGGTTTTGTCAAGTGTATTGATAGTAAGCACTATAAAAACAGACTATCACCAAAGCCCAATTGGGCAAAAAATACATATAAAGGATGATTAAAATTATGAAATTAATTGCTGTAGCAAAAAAAGGTAAAGAATTTATTCACTCAACAGAACGGGCATATTTTGCCCCTGATAGTAGTGCAGATCGCATTGCAAAATTGCTCAACGAAAAAAAATATATGCTTAACGATGGCGAAAAATGGCAAGTATATGATTATGATTATATGCAAGAAGATTATGTTATCTATAGATTATCAATCTATAGAAATGCGGTAAAAAGGCATTATCTTTTTTAAAAATCCCCTGATGAGTCTTTGAGAATTAAGACGAAATACCGCCGGGATGGCGGTATTGGGATTGTTCCCCAAATTACATAGCCTTAAATGGCGGATAGGATGGTACAAAATGTACGATTATTACGAAAATGTCAAGGATGATGTAGAAAACTATATCAAAGAAAACAAGGAATATTTCAAGGCAACGGATCTTGAAGAGCTGGAAGAAGAACTGAACGAAAAATGCTGGGACAGCGACAACGTAACAGGAAATGCAAGTGGCAGCTATACTTTTAATACTTACAAGGCTGAAGAAAACCTGAACGGTAATTGGGATTTATTGTTAGAGGCGCTTGAAGAATTCGCGTGTTCCGAAATAAACCCAATAGAAAAAGGGGCTGAATGGTGCGATGTCACTATTCGTTGTTATGTGCTAAGTCAAGCAATTTCGGCATTGCTTGAACAGATGGAAGAAAATAATGATCCGATACTTGAAGAAATTTTCAGCCGCAATTCCGATGAAGATTGAAAAAGTCGTCACAGCGACTATAAAAAGGGCTTTAGGCTGTGAGCGTTACGCCCTGATTACTCAGGGCATAGGTAGCCAAGATAAAAGGCTATAGCGGGCAAAAGCACGCTAAAAATACATATTTTTACAGGGGGTAACACCATGAGAAAAGCAAACAAAACAGCGGTAACTTTTTACACGGTATATTTTACCGGTATAGGTAACAACGGCAGCACACGCATATTCACAGATCTTGAAAAAGCAAAAGTTTTTTCAAGTCATGATTACAGGGATGATCCTGTAAAGCATACTTGCAAAAATCCTGAAACAATAGCATATTGGAGGGAACGGCTTGCAAGTCAAAATGAATGCGACAGATGGAACGATTTTGTCGATGCGTCATATGATCGCCTTGATGACGAATTTTAAAGTTTGAGCGGATTTATCCGCTTTATCACAGCCGACAGTGCAACGATCTTGAGGCTGTGCCATTACATAATCAATTTTAATTCGCCCTGATGGCAAGGAGGAACAAAAAAAATGAATATTGAGGAAATCAGAAACAAGAGGGTAAAAATCAGCCCGCATTCGATTACTGTTAAGGATGAATATGACAAAACTAGAGGAATAGTAAGAAATACCATTCTTTACACAGAGGGAAGCTTATCCCAAAGAATGGATTTTTTCAAAACGTTAAAAAATGCAGGCATTTTGGAATGCAAAAAACATGAGATAATCAAAAACGTTGTAATTGTAGATGGCAAAATATATTATTTACACGATTTAAGAGCTATTGAACAGCTTGAAAAAATCATTGCACACTTTGAGCCTACAAGCGAAACAGAAGGAGCTTTTGAACACGAGAAAGAAATTATCGCTATAAGGAAACAGATAGCGGAAAAAGCAGCGGAATTTTTAACCGTTATTCCGTGCTATGTTATTAAGTAAGGAGGAACAAATGTCATTTATAGTATTATTCATTGGATTAATTATCTATGGTATCTGGAAGAATTGCGAACCGCAGATTCCGTCCTCTTATCACAATAACTGGAAGCTTGAGCAGGAGGATTCCTGGAAAGTCAGCACGGGTGAGATGTCACAGCGACAGTTTATGAAGAACATACAGAACGGAAAATATAGATAAGGAGATTTTACAATGAAAACATTAGCAGATTTAAAAAGAGATGCCACAAGCGGAAAAATACAATTTGAACTAATAGAAAGGTATGGGAAAATTGGCGATGAGATTCCTAAAAAGATCAGAGGAATACGCACAGTGGAAAAAGTTAATACTGTTGCGATTCTGTTAAAAAATTCGGAGGGTATAATTTCTGAACTTCGTTTTCCGTTATCCGCAAAATTAGTTGAATACGATGGTGAAACTTTGACTATTTTTGAACGTGGGGAAAGAGTTTTAACAGAACAGGAACAAAAAATACTTGCAGACTGGAAAAAAATTGAGGATGATTATTATTTAAAAAATCCTTATGGTAATGCTTATTGGAGGAAGAAAAAATATTTTAATAGTTGCTCTTGTCCGTGGCTTGCTGGTTATGAGACAGTAAAAGGAAAATATTATACTAATGGAAAAGTCCTTGATAGTCGGGTCAGAGGCGATGCAATTTTAAAGTATCGGATTTATTGGGAGGACTAACAAAATGAAACGCATAAAGGAATTTTTACAGCGGGATTACATATCGGAAATAGCAAGCAGCTTATGCCTTATTGCTATAGGTATAATCTATACGGCTTATTCAAGTGACGGAACGCTTTTGCTATTCGCATTGCCGATAGGGATTTTTATCCTTATAGGATCAATAGCAGAGTATCGGAAACTGTATCATAACAGAGGAACGGAAGAAACAACGGAAACAGAAACACATGGAAAACATTGTGCTTGAAAGGATGAAAAACAAATGGTATATTTTAATAAGACAGAAATAAAAGAAGACGGTGTATATATTTCTTTTATAAATAGTAATGATGAAATTTTCCATCCGTTAACTAAGTCGGATAGCATTTCAAAAGTATATTTTCATGAAGGAAAGAACGGGTGTGAAATGTTTATGATAGATCTAATTCTTTCTTGTGGTTTCATCCCTATAGGAAATCATAAGAGCGTGGCAAAATATAGAAATGCATTGTGTTCTCCAAAAGCGGAACAAATAATAGATGATTTTGAAAACAAAAAGAATTTGTATGCCAAAGCATTTAAAAAACAGCCTAATAAATATACATGGAGTGAGCAGGATATAGCAAAAAATAAGATAGATAATGAAAAATTTGCAGAACTTGCTAAACTTGTAGCAGAGTATGAAAACTGAAATAGAAAGTGATTGTGCTTGAAAGGATGGAAAACAATGGAACTGAAAATTGCTTATTGCTATAATCAAAAGTTTTTGCCTACAAATATGCATAAGAAATTAAGGGAAAGGCAAATAAAAGATATATTAAAAGTAAATATAACAGAGTTATCTTCGGATATTTTTCCTGTTGCATTTATTATACATGACCTGCAAGATGTGCAAGATGGTATGACTTCTTATGAAGATTATAAAAGTGAAAAGTGTGAATACCGTATGTTTGCAGAAGAAATCAGAACTTATAAAGGAAAGCTTTACATTCCTATTCGAATTACACATGGTGCCGCAATCAGCACGATTTTTGAGAATGAAAGTTATATAATTAACTATCTTGAAAGACAGTGTACAAAAAATCATAATATGTATAAAAAAGATGAGTTTACGGAAAAATCCATCGTAATAGAAGAAGACAAGGAAAAAGTAAAACAAATGTTGCATAACTGTTCAAAGCATTTTGTTTATTTTAACGGAAAATTTTGGAGGAATTGTGCTGAACCGATATATGATATAGAAACTTTCGGGATTGGCAATAATCATGGAGGTACTGGATTTTTTATTAAGTATGGATATTCTAATATCACGAAAAATAATTTTAATGCGTTACAGAGAGACGATGCTATTGATTATGGAAAAGCCATTGCTGTTAGTCGAGGGGATACAAATTCTGTTAATGTCATTGGGAAGTATTCTAACATAGAAGTCATTATGCCAGAGATGGTAAAGATGCCCTTCAATAAACAACATGATAACCGAAGGGATTAGCAATGAAAAATTAATAAGAAATTATCACAGTATCGGGAAAAGATTGAAACAGTTATGGAGGATTGACTTATGACAAAGAATATTACGTTGACAACGGAAGAAATTGAACTTATATACTCGGCTTTGCTTGTGTATGGGGACAAATTATGCGAAGCAAACAAATTACATCTGGATTACGAAACGGAAAACGGAATAGCTAACAGGGCAAAAAAGGCGTATAATACAGCTCGTAAAATTATTGAAAGCAATACCGATAAAACTGAAGTTTGATAGGAGGAATGGATATGAATGATTTAATTGAACATTTGGCGAATCTTTTGGAATCTGATGAAGGCAGATTCCATCTTGCATTTTACACGTCTAGCGGAGATATGGATGTGTATGACAAAGTAGAAGAAAAACATTACTTTGTCAAAATAGAAATGGAGGAAAACAGATGAAGCCTAAGTACATTAAAACAAGGGAACGTGGTTGGTGCTGGGTATGCCAGTACGGAAACATAATCACTACAAGCACCGTATCAGCAGAGGAATGCTACCGGAAACATATCCGCAAACTGTATGGATTATGTTTCAATGTTGAACAGATTGAACAGAATATAGACTTTATCAACCGACAGGAAAGAGAAGTCGAAAGACAGTGCTATAGCTATTGACTTATTTCAAAAACAATAGTATAATAAAGGAAATGGAGGAACGGAAAATGACACTTTATCATAACTGCGATTATAGGGATTTGCCATCAATCTTAAAAGATGGCATTTTGCCTATGAGTAAAACAGGAAATAGCAGGTGGGATGACGGAAAAAGAGTCAACAATTCTGAAGATGTTGTCTATCTGTTTAAGCCTGTTGGAAATCAAAACAGCTTTACGCAGTATGGCATTTGTCTCATAGAAGTTGATGTTGATGCAACGGAAAATATCCTTGACGAAACAGATTGTAATTACGGCAAATACACTGAATACGTTTCTAAGTCCGTTCCAGTTAATCGGATCAAATCTGTTTATATTCCAGAAGTATTCAAGGATAGAATTTATTCTGAACTTGATGAGGAAACACTTGCTAAAATCACATGGTGCGATTTTTACGCAGAAGAAATTGACGGATATGTATCAACGGGCTTTTGCCAAGGATATAGCACCTACAAGCAAATATCAGAAGAAAGACTATCAGAATTTGCAAGGACAGCGGAATTAAAAGTTGGTGGATTTAACTACTTTAGAGGGATAGACGATACAAGACATATGATTGACTTGTATAATATCTCTTACGGAATAAATCACTGATGATCTTTTAGAGGAGGAATTAAATAAATGAAAATAATATACACAGACAGAGAAAAAGAGGCTAAAGATTACACAGAAAAATATAAGAATGAGATGAAGCCTTGTGCAAACTGTGGAAGTGAAGATTTGCAGATTGTGTATTCCCTTTCCAATTATCCAAAAACAAGAGATACATGGTATGTTAAATGCAATTCCTGCAAATTTCGCACAGTTGCGTATTCGAGTGTAAAACGAGCAGTTACAAGATGGAATGAAAGAAACTGAGGAATTAGGTATGGATAGGATATTATGCAACGTTTGAAGAAGCTGTCGTTGCAAGAAACAAGCGGAAAAAGATTTCTTTGGAAAGTTTCTTGAGGGACACAAAATATAGAGAATCGGAAATAAAAGATATTTTTAACGAAATAAGATTTCTGATTCAACAAGACATTGTGTTAGAATACAACAATAAAGAAAACGGTTAATTCACTTTTGTGAACTAACCGTTATTTTTATTGGATTTTGCTTGTTCAGCGAGAGTCTTAGCTCTTTCTCTGATAACAGCCTTGGAAACAGAATCGGCTGTTCTATAGTCTGATAGAAGCTGTTGCTCGTCTATGGGAAGAGAATAGTCTATCGGATTTTTTCCGGTAACAAGTGTATCTATAGGAATATTGAGAATCTCACAAACGGAAATAACCTTAGTTATATTCGGCATATTTTCCGCCCATTTTCTTATACTGCTTTTAGGGAAATTACACATTCTTTCTAATTCAGTAAGCGTTAATCCTTTGGATTTTGCTATAATTGCTAAGGTTTGTGCAAGGTTCACAATAAATACACCTACTTTTTGTAGTAAAATTTAACGATGTTTTGTTGACAATCGTAAAATAATACGATATAATAAAGACAACAGAAATCCGCAAGAATAGTTTAACACAAAAAAATCCGCTTGTCAAATGTTAAACTTTGAAAGGAAGTGAATGAGATGTAGGCAGCGGAAACAAAAATCATCAATCGAAAAACCCAAATATGAAAGGAATTACATAACATGAATGAATTAACATTTACGGAGGATAGAACCCTCAGAGACAATTGTATCAGCCATTACGAAGTGCTGGAAAGAGTAAAGAATTTATTTCTGATACCGGGAACGGAATTTGCAACAATGAAGCAGGTTGCAGAGTTTTATGAAGTAGAAGTAAAGGCTATAGAAAGAGTTTATGATAGGCACAAAGATGAACTCGTTTCTGATGGTGTTTCTTTAAAAGGTTACAAAAATTTTTCAAACCAACATGATGTTGGTTTGAAAACTGAGAGGGGAAAAGCAACATATACTTATAGTGATGGAACGGAAATTGTTATTCCTACAAGAGGAATCAGAGTGTTCCCTCGCAGAGCTATTCTCCGCATTGGAATGTTGCTCCGTGATTCTGCTGTAGCAAAAGAGGTCAGGACACAGCTTCTCAATATAGAAGAAAAGACTTCTAACGAGATCAAGACGGAAGATATTAATGAGGAGCAGAGATTGATAACAAATGTCGGAATGGCTTTCGCAAGTGGAAACATAAACGATCTGTTAAAAGCTACAACGGAATACAATGCGTTTCAGAACCGCCACATTACAAAGTTAAAAGAGGACAATAAGGCTTTGGCTGGTGACATATTGGAATGGAAGGACAGAAACAAGTTAAATGCTGGAGTAAGAAAACTCGCATCCGTTACTAAGATTTACTTTGGCAAGATGTGGAACGAATTGTACAAAAACCTGCAATACAAGTATGGTATATCACTAAAGAGAAGGGGCGACAAGCCCTATATACAGCACGTTAAGCAGGAAGAATGGAAAATTGTTATAATGACATTCTCTGCGATGTGCGAAGCATATGGGCAGTCGCCAAGTGATATGTTCCAACAGGCTACACCTAAAAAGGCTTTGGAAACTAATTATTAACAAGTTTCGTTTTAGGCAATTTGATTATTCTATCAACTTTTCCTAAAACAAGACCGTTGCAGACAACGGAATCATACTTAGTAAAGCGGATATTGGGGAAGTTAGGATTCACAGAAATCAATTCCCCTTTACCTCTTTCTTTTATGAATGTGTTGTCATTAACGGTAAAGATACCTACTTCGCCGATATTAACGTCTGGCTGTTGCTTTACAAGGACTATATCTCCTTCGTCAAATTGTGGGTACATTGAATAACCGCTTATTCTAACAGCATAATCAGCCTTATTTGTTAAAGGATTTGATTTAACGTTAATTAAAGTAAAGTTATTTTCGTCAACATCGTTTCCGTAACCTGCTGATGCCGGATTTTCAAACAGGCGAAGTGTAATTACTGCATCAGATTCTTGAAATGCCAAGCCTCTTCTACCTGATTCATCAGCATCGGGTACATATTCCACAATATCGGAAATGTCGCATTCCAAAGCATCACATAATCTGCACAGAGTAGGTAGAGCTACAGAATCCCCTTTGCGAATAGATTGTATTGTTTTCGGATTTAAAGGATCAACCTTTAAATATCGCAAAGAGTTTAAACTTACATTCTTTTCGTCAAGAAGGTGGAATAATCTGTCGTATTTAATTGGCATAATAATCACCTCATCTTACCTTATTGTACCATTAAGTAACCACAAAGTCAAGAAATTATTTGTATAAAAAGTTACACTAATTTTTTCTGTTACTTTTGTATACTTTTACTATTGATAAAAAGGTTACATTTTGGTACAATTAGCATCACAAGGTTACATTAGTAACAAGTAACAAAAATTATAGGAGGATACAAAATGGAACACACACTAAGTACCTGTACCGTAAAAACATTCACGGAACGGTATGAGAAACAAAAGCTAAACTTTGACTTCACTATTCAGCGTGATGGTGGGCAGTGGAATAGTGAGCAGCAGAGTTTGCTTGTTCATTCTATTCTTGTAGGCATGATTGTTCCTGCTTTGTACTTTATCAAAGAAGAAGTCGATAGCGGGGAAGTGTGGACAGTCATTGACGGAAAACAAAGATTGTCAACTCTGATGGCATTTTACAACAATGAGTTTAAGTTATCTAAGGACACCGACAACATTACTATCGGTGACAAGGAATACATAATAGCCGGACTCAAATACAAAGACTTGTCTGAGATACTTCAGGAGCGTTTCACAATGTATCCTTTTGATATTGTCTATCTGAGAGGGTATACAGATGAGGAAATAGAAGAACAGTTTTATCGCTTAAATAACGGCTCTATTTTCACAAAACAGCAGAAGGCTGTAGTACAGTTAGGCACGGAACTTGCAAGTAAAATCAATGAGATTGAGAAACATCCGTTCTGGGAACGTGTAAATATCAGTAAATCTCAGAGAAAGCATGGAGTTGTTAAGGAAACAATCTTAAAATGCTTAATGTTGTTAAGCGGTTATAACTATGCTCATTTTGGAGCGTGTGAAGTTGTTAAATTTGCTAAATTCTTCAGCAAAAACTATAATGATAAACAGCTTGAATATTTTGCTGACATTCTTGATAAACTTAATGATAATATCGTTGATACGGATGACAACAACAAGATACTCAAGCCTATAAACATTCCTGCTATCGTTATGAATGCAGATTTCTGTGATGAAAACGATGTATCAGATACTGACTATGAAAAATTCATCACCGATTGGCTTGAAACTGGTTGCAAAAGCAACGAATATCTTGAATGTTGTGGCTCAGGCAGCACACACAAAGCAAAAGTTGAGGGAAGAGTAAAAGTAATGAATGATTTTCTCCTTAATTTTATAGGGGAATAAAGGTATAAAAGAAGGGATAATAGCATGGATTCAAAGATAATTTGGGATTTGAAAGATAGTTTAAGCCAGTACAACACACACATTATAGATGGTGAGGTTTGTTACGGAGGATGTGTGGAAGATAATCCTATAGGAATAGGGTTTTATAGAGACCTTAAAAGGATAAAGTGGGTGATTCCTTTCAATTACGAAAATGTTATTGAGGGTATATGTGTTAAGAAAAATGATGATGGATCAGTTGATTATGTCATTACTTTTGATGATGGCACAAGACCTATCAATATAAGAGCATACAATCGGAAGGGATTAAAAACAATTCCTATTGATGAAATAACGGGGAATGGATTGGCAACGGTTTTAACGGAAGAAATTGTCGATGATAACTTTAGTTATCTTAAAGTTAATGACAAAAATGTTGCTGTAGTAGCATTAGATTTGTTTAAACTTGTACTCGATAATGTTCAAAGAGAAAAACTGACTGAGATAATTGAGGATGCTGAAGAAAAGTCAATTATAAAGCAAGTTGATGGCAACTTAACTCTTTGTTGTGTTTTCAATTTTGAAGATAATACTTTCAGATTTGAGAGATTAAATATAAAAGATTTTGCTGGGGATAGTCCTCAGAAGATAAAAATTTCACGACAGATACATAGTAACAATAAAATAAGTAACTATGCTACAAAAATAGTAAAACAAAAGAAAGAAAATGACGGAAAGATAGCCCTTATTGACGAAATAATTAAGGTATTCCCAAAGAAATGTGAGAAATATGGGATGTCTATTTCTCAGAACGAGTAAAAGTGGAAGGAGAATAATATGGCTTGTAGAACTGCTGAACCGATTGTAACTTTTGCGGAAATTAGAAAAATTAATAAAATTCTGCAAGGAGAAATTTGGATTGCAGACTTAGGTGAAAGAGATGGTAGCATCCAATGTGGAAAAAGACCTGTTATTGTTCTGCAAAATGATGTAGGCAATAAATATAGTCCCACCACCATAGTTGTACCTCTAACAAGCCAACTAAAAAATCTTTTACCTGTGCATACAGATCTCGGTGTAGAATGTGGACTCAAAAAAACGAGTACTTGCCTTATGGAACAGATTGTGACGATCAACCAGTCACAGCTTATCAATAAAATAGGCGAATTGAACGAAGATGGATATAAAGCTATCAAAAATGCCATTGTTGCATCTTTTAAAGGCATACTTTAATTGACATTTCGGATTGTTTCGTGTATAATTTTGAGTAATGACATATAAGGAAGGTATGGGTATGTATAACACAGAGGTAAAAGAACTGTATCTTAAAACTTTATCTAATTCAAGGGTAGCTAAGAGTTATCTGAATAAATTAGAACCTTTTGAGATAAATTTGGGCAAAGATTTTGGGGAATTTTCTGATAAAGAAGTAAAAGAATCTGTTCTTGAAATCGTAAAAAATCTAAAAGCAGGAAATAATATCAGCGTTGTTCTCATTAATATTAAGAAGTATCTGCTTTGGTATTGCGAATTTTATAATAAAGAAACATACAACATATCGGGAGTTTTTAATGAAATAAGAAAAGAAAAGAATGTGAACGTTCGCTACTACAAATCCTTTCCAGATTTTTTTGAGGATTTGTATACGAATATGTATAACGATGTTTTAAAGCAGAATTTTTCTCAAACATTGATTAGGGAAAAGAGACAGTTGATTTTTGATAGATACAATGTTGGTTTATGTTCAGCGTTACTCGCTTGGTGTGGGCTATCCAGTGATGAAATTTGCAATTTAAAAATTACCGATGTTGATTTTAACAATGCTACAATACGTTTATCTGATAGAGAAGTTCTGTTTTCTAACACTATTCAGGAGATTTTAGAGAGAACAATATATGCAAATAATTATATAGATAAAAATGGGGAATATGGAAGATATGAATCGTCTTGTTATGTACTCCGTAGGCAACAGGTAGGGCAATCTTATTACAATGAAATTGATTCTAATAAAATTGAATTAGAAAATGACAACAATACCCCTGTATTAAGATATTATATGCAAAGACAAGTGTCACACATATTACCGGGGCTGGCTATTAGCTCAATCCGTGAGAATGGCAGCTTCGTAAGAATGTATGAAAAAATGAAAGAAGAGAATGTCTTTAGAAATGGAAAATTACCAAAGCGTATAGACAACAGTGCTTATTATGAAGATTGGATATTAAAATTGCCCCGTGGCTTAAAACAAGATACGATTCTTCGTTTTAGACTGTTTGTACGAGATATGAACAAATAAATAAAAACATGTTAAGATCACTCTGTTAGCAACAGGGTGATTTTTTTTGTTGCTTTTTTCTAACATACAATCTTTTTTGATTGACAAAAATCGAAATTAGGATATAATAAGAGATGTCAAAGAAACAAATTATAAGATTTATAAAAGCGGTGATAAAATGAATAAGTACAAAAGACAAGACTTAATAACTCTCGGTTTTCTCGGTTTATGTTTTGCAATTATAACATCAATCTATATAGGAAACAAAAACGATAGTGAAAGTAACTTGAGCAGTGAAGATAGTGAATATCAGATAAATACGAATTACTATGATTGTGGCAATTCTTTTAGGTTGACAGTTGTTAAGCCTAATACCGAAAGTGATTCTAAATGGGAACATAAAGAAATTACATCTAGCGAGGGAAATCAAGAAGCTACTATTATAAAAGACACAACATCTAAATTTGAAATAGGAGAAGAATGTGAGATTCCCAGTGTTCCGACTCATGTTAAGTTTTGTACAGACTATAGATCTTATGATTTATGGTACACTCCTCATTACAGACTTCAACAGGTTGCGTGGACTGATGAATATGGATTGAGAAGATACAACAATGATTATCTTGTTGCTTTGGGCAGCTACTATTCAACCGATATAGGCGATAGGTTTGAAGTTACATTAGATACAGGTAAGACTTTTACGGTTATGATGGCTGATGGCAAGTGGGATATTGATTGTGACGAAAACAATATGTACACACCAACGATTGACTATAATGGAGAATATGCTGGGAACTTGCTTGAATTTATAATGGATAAATATTCAGTTTCAAGTGAGATGTACGGATATGGGTCACTTGATTACTACGATGCTTTTAAGGGTAGTGTAATTAAGATGGTTTATCTCGGCAGAGATGATTCTGCCGATTGGGATACATACTATTAATTATTAAGGAGAATAAAAATGATTTTTAGTGGTTTTGAATTAAAGGAGAGGCTTATTCGTTTACGAATTAAAAGCGAACTCACAACCTCGGATGTTGCGGAATACCTTGGAATTGAAGAAGAAGAGGTTATAAATATAGAAAACGATAAGTCTCCTTTGTTAGCCAGCATAGTAGATGAATTATCAAAACTTTATGGGGTTTCTGTTATTCGTCTCATAATAGATGATAATTATTTAATAGGTGTCCCTTCTTTAAAGGATTGTGATACAAAGGGCTTGAGAGACATAGCCAAAATTAATAAGATCGCCTTGAATTTGGGACAGATGAAAGAATTAGCAGGTAACTTATGATAGTTTTCAGAAAAACCACAGAAACAAAAACAAAATACTATAGCAAAGAAATTATAACGTTCAGAAAGTTACTCCTTTTTGGCATAATACCATTATTCATTTCGGTAACAAAGGAAATAAAACCGTTGTGAATTAAATAGTGAGAAATTAGGAAGGATGGTTGAAAAATGGATTTAGCGTAGAGATAATGTTATGGGGTGTTTGCGGAATGGTAAATAAGCTAACGAAAGGAGAAAGGTGTAGCGTAAATGATAACATATGAAAGTATACCAGATGGATATGAGTTTTCTACAGAATTTCCAACATACATTTTAGGGTTTTGTCCTGATACGGATAGTTGGTTTGCCACTAATCAAAGATTTTTCTTTTACGAATATCCTATGGGTTTTCCAAACGAGGAGACTGCAATTGAATATTTCAAGAGGAATCCAGAAGTGTTTTATAATTTGGAAAAAGAAATAAACATATATCGCCCTTCATTTAATAATGATGGCGTTTGGTTGGAAAATACAAAGGAACTTATAACGATAAAAGATTAGTTTTATAGGAGAGTTTATTTATGACCATTATATTCAGACAACGCACATTCTCAAAAAGATGGAAGATACAAAAAGATTGGGATGTTGGGGTAAACCATACTACAGCAACTATTGTTGCTGATGAGAAACGCTATGTCCTTAGATCTGATAAGAAAATAACAGAATGTGAATGTTGTATCAGTTCAATTGAAAGTATGGGAATAATAGAGGGTGGAACGATTTTTATAAATAATGACGCAGATGACATAGAGGGTGGTACTTATTATAAAATCTCAAAAATAATGCGTGATACGAATTGGAGACTAATAGTCTATCTCGAAGATGAAATTAAAGAGGATTTTTCTTCAGACCAAGATAGATGGAAGTTAGAGGACAAACTTTTAAATGTTAATAAACTTGAAGAATATAAAAGAACTCATAAATACAAACACAGATTTTTTAATTTTAAGAAAGGTTGATAAGAGATTATGAACAGGGATCAAGCATCTGAGATTATAAAAATAATGGCGAGGATTGAAAAGGTTGATTATTATAAGATGATTGAAGGGAAGAAAAAATGACTTTTATCGAAGAAATTGAAGTAATGACTGAGCAAGAATTGACTAAACGGCTAATTGATGATATGGGACTTAGTTTCGTAGCCTTGGCAGCGGAAATCGGACGTAGTTTACCCTCTATAGCCACACGGTTGTCTGATTGGGTTAAGAAGGGTTACTCAATTGATGAGGCTAAACAGTTGACAGTGGATTCGTTAATTTTTAGTAATACAAAGGGGCATTAAATAAACAATGGAGCGCTGCTTAAATGTTCGTGAGATAATTGAGAATGAAGTGACGAAATGAATTTTTACATTTCAAATACCCATTTCACATTCCAGAAAGTAATACAGCCATAGTCATTCCTCACAAAGAAGATAAGCTCCACACGGTTATATGCTTTAGAGAAATGATGGACAATAAGGGGAATATTTCTAAAGCGCGCTTTAAAATGCAGAATGTGAATGTGGTGTTCGACATTTTATCGGATGAGAAGAATGGGGATATATTTACGATGACTATTATGGAATAAAAGACGGCTTTTATAATAATCAACAGTGGCGGAATATGTAGACGCTAGTATGGCTGTTGTAATGACAGCAATAAGTTTACTTGCGGAAACGGCATGAGAATACAGAGCAAGACAATTCAAACCTATGTAAATAGGCATCAGAAATGATGGGAACGAGATTGTCATGCGTGGTGCAAATCCACGCCTGTTGATTAGCAAGTCTTATCCTTAAGCCTTTAAATGAAGGTAACTCTGGGTTTGTATGTTTTCCGTATAGAGTTTTAAAAACAACAAAAAAAACATACAACACGCAAAGGTAGCCCAACCACCAATATGGAGATGTAGCTCAGTTGGTAGAGCAGCAGGCTTTTAATCTGCGAGTCAAGGGTTCAAATCCCTTCATCTTCACCAGCCGCAGTTTCTCACATAGTTAGTCTGCGGGACTAAATTAAAACTGATTATATAGAGAGAATAAACATGGATTAAGTAGATAAACTACCACCGATTGATTAATTCAAGTATGTGGCTTGTGGCTTAAACTCTTTAGAAAAAATAAGGCAAAGTAATCTACAATATGGCGCCATCTTCTAACTAGGTCTAGGAAACTGGTCTTTCACATCAGTAATATGGGTTCGAGTCCCGTTGGCGTCACCAACCCGAAAGGGTAAACTTCGATGATGGTTTCCATAGGGGTGTAACTCAGTGGTTAGAGGAATTTGTGTCGTGGGTTCTAATCCCACCATCCCTAAAGGTCTTAACCTCGAGACCTTATAAATAAAGAAGGAGATACTTGCTAATACTCGTAGTCTCAGTATCTTTAAAAGCAACAGAACGAGGACTGACCAGTGATTCATGAGTTGTTGGTTGGGGTTCAGTAGTAGATCAGCCTGTATCGGCTTGGTGTACGGATACTATAAAGTATTAGCTTGACTCTATAGTGAGCAACAAGCTACATACATCAAATAAAAGACGCACACTGGAGAGTCTAGACATCCAGAGGGAGTAGATCCTGCTGCTGAATTAAATTGTCGCTATGGTGGAATGGCAGACACGGCAGACTCAAAATCTGCTGATAGCAATATCGTATCGGTTCAAGTCCGATTAGCGACACCAACGCAGATATAGTTTAATGGCAAAACATTGGCTTCCCAAGTCGAAGTTGCGGGTTCAATTCCCGTTATCTGCTCCAAACGAAAGGATAATAAAACGGTTTCGTCATAAGAAATGCGGAAATATCTGAGTAGGGTTCTATACTCGTACAAACCTATTCTCACCCTAGAAAGTTAAAGAGTATGGGCAATATCAAAAACATAAAAGCCACGTTTTGTGTGGGTAGTGAGAGTGCGAAATCTAAGTGATTGAGTAGCAACATTCACCTAAGTAATTCGTAATGCACCGCCCTAGTTTTTACGGTTATTAGGGATAGTGTGTGATTTGCTACATCACACACTTATATTGGCACATAGTGAAGTGGTAAACACATCAGATTTTGACTCTGATAGCGTAGGTTCAAATCCTACTGTGCCAGCCAAGACTTTTGGCGTTATGCTAAATATCTGTTCAGTTGGCGCTCTGAACTAAAATAAAAGTGTCAAATCCAAGAAAATAAAAGGCAGGAAATATGACAAAGTATTTAAAAATTGAAACCCCTTTTGAAAGAGCCACTGACGGTTCGAAGAAACTTATAGGAGGGAAATTCAAAAATGAAACCGTTGAATATCTTGCAAACTCCGAGTGGGTATTTACTGAAAAAATAGACGGTACAAACATAGGGATTGTTTGGGATGGACATAAAGTTACATATCAAGGCAGAACTGAGAATGCACAGATCCCAGCTCATCTTGCAAATAAACTTGTAGAATTGTTTGGTGGAAATTCTAACGAAGAACTTTTTGAACAGAAGTTTGGAGATCAGCCAGTGATTTTGTTTGGTGAAGGGTATGGCGTAAAGATAAACTGAGGAGGGGCATATAGACCAGATGTTTCGTTTATTCTTTTTGATGTTTATCTTCCTGCGGTCAATATATGGTTAAAGAGAGAATCAGTAGAAGATATTGCTCAGGCTTTTAATATTGATGTTGTTCCCATTATTATGAGAGGAACTATAAAACAGGCGGTTGACTATGTTAAGACAAAACCCGTATCAACAATAGGAATGGCTAAGATGGAAGGGCTAGTTGGCAGACCTGCGGTTGAGTTAAACGACCGTATGGGCAGAAGAGTTATCACGAAAATTAAAGCTGTCGATTTTGAATAAGGAGGAAACGATGAGAGAAAATTTATTTCATGGGAAACGGAAGGATAATGGTGATTGGGTCGAAGGTTGTTTACTCGGAAGTGACGTAATAGTGCCGAAAGGTCAACCGTTTTATATTTGCCACAATATTCTTGATTCCGCTCTTAAAGCATACGAAGTCATTCCTGAAACCGTAGGTCAGCACATAGAACGGAAGGACAAGAACGGCACGAAGATTTTCGAAGGGGATATTGTTCGTGATGCCGAAACGTCCGATGTCGGGAAAATTTTTTTTGATACATATACAGCAATGTTTGTCATAGGCTTTGAAAATACGATAGCTGATTTTAATGCCAGCTATAGCCTTGAAGTCATCGGCAACATCTACGATAATCCCGAACTGATAGGAGGTACGAACGATGGATGAGTTTATTAAACGTAAAGATTTGTTGGAAATTATGGACGATATAGCAAAAGATGAGACTTGCCCTATGAACATTGCGGCGGATATTTATCAAGCTGTAGACTGCATACCTGCGGAAGATGTCGAGCCTGTAAGACACGGATATTGGGGAGAATACACTTTGTGGATGGTGGTATGCTCGCTTTGCGGGAAACATACTGCAAAACATAATTTTAAATACTGCCCTAACTGCGGGGCAAAGATGGACGAGGATACAAAATGTTAAAACCAGCTTTATTATACAAAGAAGAAATCCAACGTGAAATTTCAAACTATATTTATAACGAAGATATGTTTTTATACACTAGGTCGTTGGGTTTTTATACTCCGAATTTTGAAAATAACGATGATGGTACTTTGTATCAGTACGCAATTGTAAATAATGAGAAAGTGATAGGATATTTTACATATCATGTCGATTGGTACACTTCTTGTGCCAATAACTTTGGATTATTTTCTTTTGATAGAGGTGATAAGACGGTAGGAGTTGACGTTTACCGTGAAATCAGAAAGCTAATTCGCAATTATAAAATACATAGAATCGAATGGCGTATGATTAGCGGAAACCCTGTTGAAAAGCATTATGATAAATTTTGTGAGAAATACAACGGGCATAAGCACATATTGAAAGATGCCATTCGTGACAGGCAGGGGTATTATCATGATGATGTAATCTATGAGATTATAACGGGTGGTTAAATATTTTAAATAGATAGGGGATTGTCCTATGAACGTAAATGAAGAATTAATACGACTTGTTAAAGAAAATCCGGGTCTGCCCATAGTTCCCGTAGTACATATTGAAAACGGCTGTGATGATTATAGCTCGTTTTATGGTAGGTTTGATTCAGTGGACATAGGAAGATATGCGGAGTGGGACGGACAAATTTACACTGATGTGGATATGTTCAAAGAAGACTATTTATTGCAAAACGAAAAAGCGTTATATACAATGTGCGAAGATGATGATTCGGTAAATTTGTGCTTGCAGAGAATTGCAAATAGTTATTTTAAAAAAGCTATTCTGTTGTACATAGATGCGTAAAAATAAAACAAGTCTTTTATAGGGAGGAAATTGGATATGAATGAAACAAAGTTTAGATCAATGAAGATATATGATATTAAAACAAACAGTGCTTTTTTAATTCTTGACAAGCCATTTACCGCAGATTTTAGATTGGAAGAGGATGATATATTTGTACAGAGTCACGGTAAAACAATAGGATTTAGATACCCAAGATGGCATTTGGTCATTGGTAACAAAGAATTTATATTTGATGAGTTTACAAATTGTAGAAGTCATCGCAAAAAGAGAATAGCTAAAAAGCATGGGAACAAAGTCACTGTGTGGACTACAGACGGATTTTTAATTAGATATTACATATAAGGATGGCGTAGTGTATGGGCGAAGAGAAAATTAAATCAATAAAGATATACAATAAGAAATCTGGGAAATTAATTAAAACTATTAGTAACCCAATTGATGTAAAGCCTGCCAGCGGCGGCAAGCCGAAATCCATGTCCAGAAGGAAATTGAATACACTCTTATACGCAAAAACATTGGCTTTTGTAGGACAATTAACCTCTATCTATAAAGAACACGAAATAAAAAGTGTAGTAATATGTAAAAATCATAAAAAGAAAAGAATAAACAAGAAAATTCAAAACAAGTTTGGATATAAAACAATTGTCTATACTAATGATAATCTTGTGATAAGGTTTTTTGCAAAATTCCCGATGATTATGAAATAGTGAGAGGAGAAATAAATTTTATGACAACTAAAGAAGTGTATGTTGCTTGTGACGGAACAGAATTTTATGACGAAGATAAATGCAGAGAATATGAAGATGAACTGGACAATTTGCAAGTTCCAAATCTAATTAAAGCACTAAAAGTTATAGCGTCAAATAAATCTATCTTTTCGTCATATAACTGTGATAAATGTCCACTTACGTCAATTTGTGATTCGTGTTTTAACGAACATCCCCCTTGCTATTGGGGAGAAGATAATATATTGAACTTAGGAAATTAAAGGAGATTTAAAAATGGAACATATTTTACAATTTGGCATCAATATTGATGACGAAATGATAAAGAAAACTATTGTAGATACAGCATCTCAGCAAATCGTGAACAGTATAAGAAACGATATTATGAAACAGCTAACCGGCAATAAAAAGCCAACGGAATGGGAATACACAAACAGATTAAAAAATCTGGTAGAGGAGTGTTCTGAGACTTTTATCAAAGAATATAAGGGCGAAATAATAGAGAAAACTTCGGACAAACTAGCAGAGAGATTAATAAAAACAAAAGCCATTAAAGATATGGTAAATAAAGCCGTGTCTGACTTAATGAATTGAGGCGGGTATATGACAACAAAGTATATTGCTTATGATGGTAAAGAATTTGACAACCCCTCAAATTGCAAAAAATACGAGAGATATTCTCTAAAGGCAAATGCGGGTAGTGCGTTTGAATCTATTAAGACGTTAGTTGCAAATTCTGCAATTGCAAATCAAAACTGTACCGAATGCCCGTTTTGTAATCAATGTTCTTATTTGTTTAACGAACTTCCACCTTGTGAGTGGAACACTAAAGGGATTTTAAGATTATGAGAGTTGAGATTAAAAGTGTGCGTTACCATGACGACTCTGAAACCATATTGTACAGATACCCAGAACTAAAAGAATATAATCCTTATGTCAGATTTTTGGACGAAAATAACCTACGAAGCACAGTCACTATAGAGATTGAAAGCGTAGCTGATCTTATGTGCCTTAGTGAAAAAATAGACACCGACATTATTGCCGACTCAACAGAACACTGCTTGCTTTTGTACGACGATTATATAGAATGAATAAAAAGGAGAAAACAAGTATATAGAATGAAAACAATAGTAATTAACTTATTTGGAGAACCTTCCGCAGGAAAAAGCACTTGTGCAATGGATATTACTGCTAAACTGAAAAGGAATGGAATAACGGCTGAGTATATTTCAGAGTTTGCCAAAGACAAGGTGTGGGAAAACGATAGCGAAGTTTTTAGACATCAAGAATACATATTTGGCAAGCAGTCGTTTAAGATGGGCAGAGTAAAAGATAAAGTGCAAGTTATGGTTGTCGATTCTCCGTTGATATTATCGGCGGTGTACGACAGAACGCTTGGAAAAAATTTTTGCAATACAGTGTTGGATATTTTTAACTCTTACAATAATAAGAATTACTTTTTAGTAAGAAATCACTCATACGAAAGCGAAGGGCGATTACACAACGAACAAGAAGCAGCTTTTATAAAGCAGGAAATTCTAGACAAATTGAATGAATATCGCATCAATTATGATGTTGTAATTTCAAACGAAGAAACGTGTGATAAAATTGTCGATGATGTAATTAAGGAGGTAAAAAATGAACAGTAAAGGGCATTTTATAATCAGTTTATCAAAGTCTGCAATACGGATAGTTGGTGGTTGTATGGCACTTGTTGTAGGAAATATCTTGCCTTTAGCTCTTGGCATAATAATAGCCGAGATAGGGGGCATTTTAGAGAAGTAGTTGACAAGCGATAAAATGTTAGTTTTATAGGGGCAATTTTTGATCGTGTATTACAACTTTTATATATTTTTAGCGACAACTAGAGCAGAGTTGAGGTGAAAGAATGAAAATTTATAAAGAAAATAGTTTTTTGATATTTGATTTTGAAGACGGAAAAACTGTTAAATATGATTTTGCTACGAAGAAGTCATATGGTTTTTCTGGAAAAGAAGTTAACGGACTTCAGAATCAGCTAAGAGACATTAGTTTTAGTCAAATTAAACAGTCTTGTACAGATGAAAATTACGCAAATTTTCTTGAGTTCGTAAAAAGGAAAGAAACGTATTATATATATAACATAGGTACTATCTTAAATCGAGTTTCAAAATATTCAAGATTTGAGCAAATATTCTCGGCAGGAATAAAAAATGTAGACTCAAAGTTTATATACAGAATAGGGGATATACCTTGTGCTTTACGCAAGCTTTGTATTAACAAAGATTTTAAACTTTCTAATTTTGTGGTTGAATCCTATAAACAAAACCCAGATGCTATGCTTTTAGTTTCAAATTTATCTTATATGAGTTTGGACAATCGAAAGCTATATAGTATCTTGTTTTACCCTCATTATGGATATAATAGCGAAGAAAAATCAAATTTTAATATTTTAACCAAACAAATGGGATATTCTGCAAAGCCATTACTTCAGTACATAGATCAGTTAGTAACATTTGAGGCGATTGATGATGTTGAGTTTATTATGAGAGAATTACTGGATTATGCAAAAATGATGAGTGCAATTAGCAACAAATTTGACAAATATCCAAAACATTTTTTAACAACATTTAAAATTGCAACTAGAAACTACAATCGTTTAAAGAAAAAGTTTCCCGAAGAATTGTTTAAAAACAGAATTGACGAATCCTTGGAGATGTCTTATAAGAATTATATGTTTATATATCCTCGTAGTGTTGATGATATAAAAGATGAGGCAGTTCAGCAGAACAACTGTGTGGCTTCATATATTGACAGAGTTCTCGATGGGAAATGCCATATTTTATTTTTACGAAATAAAGACTCTATCGACAAGAGTCTTGTTACTCTTGAGGTGCGACATAATGAAATTGTACAAGCAAGGCGTAAATTCAATTATGCGGTCTCTGCGGAAGAACAGGAAGCTATTGATGAATGGAACAAAAGGCATAGTGCATAGGAGGTATAAATGGTTTATATAAAAAGAGCTGGCGGTCTTATTTCACGAAAAGAACTTTTAGATGATATACACCGTTCCGTTAGATTTACCTGCAAAACAGGGGACTTTAAAGAGATAAGAGGTGCTGAAAAAATTATAGACAGAATAAATGCTGCTCCAGAAATGGACATAGAGAGAGCGTTAAACAACGCAATAGCTTCTACTGAAATGGAAGGCTTTGAGATTTCCGAAAAGGACAGAGAGTTGTTGCTCAAACTTTTAAAGAAAGAACTGGGGCTTGACGAGGTTATTGAGATTAAAAACAAGGAGTTTAAAAATGGGTAAAGAAATCTCGATTCAGTGGATGTGCAAACCAAATATCTATGACGGCGATGTATCCACCATTATTAAATATCTAATGGCTAATGCAGAAGATGAAGATGAGTTCAACACCGATTGTGAGTACGAAATCAAGATTGCTTGGCAAATATTCTCTAATAGAATGTGTCGAGGTAGTTCGTGGGTAGATGTTACTGAACATAATCTGTACAGATTTGCGAAATGGCTAATGACACACTATAGAGAATCGAACGGTAAGTGCGTAATTGAATGGTAACAGGAATGCAATGAGTAAACTAACCGTAGAAGAAATGATAGAACGTATTGAGATGTTCAAAAAGGTGTTTAGAAACGGAAAGGAAAAAGAAATGAGTAATATAGTACAGGTAAGATTTTTACAAGATCCATCCAAGAAGAGATATACATTTAATGTGCCTAGTGATGAGAAAATTCGCAAGGGAGATGTGGTACGGATAAGAAATAAGAATAATAGTGAAATGATTGCCATAGCAGAAACCGATAGCGAGACGCTTAGTGAGAATGCGATTGATATGATTATGGGTGGTAAGGAGGTTATAAGCTGGGTTATCGGAAAGTACAAGTACGATGGGTTTATTGATCTCAACATAACTACGGAAACTATAACTATTAGCAACAACTAATTAAAAATACAACCAGAGGATAGTTACGAATATACAAGAAAGTATAAAGAATTTTGTGAAAAGATGAATAAAGGCGAATAATAAAAGGTTGCTTTTATTTGTCAACTTATAGGAAAGAAGGTATAAAAATGTTGCCGATTTATAACGAATTACTAACAATGTGGAGAGATAAAGGTTTTGCTTTGCCAATTGAAGAGGGCAGGTTTTGGTTAGAGAATAATTTTATTCAAGGAATCACTCACGATGGGGATCTGATAAAATTGTATAAATACAAGGTTTTTGATGATTTACATATAGAAATCACAAAATATAGCAATAAAAGCAATCTTTCCTTTACTGATTTTGAAACATGGGAAGAAACTGTTGACCGTAATTTAAAAAGGCTTGACGAAAAAATTAACAATAGTATCGAAGTTATCAAAAAAGTTTTGTCTAATTATAGCGGCTATACGAAGTATATACTAACATCCACAGGTAAAGATAGTATGGTTGTTCTTGATTTGGTACATAAGATTGATCCGTCTATACAAGTTGTATTCAACAATACTTCTCTTGATTGTGCAGATACATACAAAATGGTTAAGCAACATCCAGACTGGATAGTTACAAACCCAAACCAAGGGTTTTATCAGTGGATTAAAGAACAAAATTTTATTCCAACGAGATTTAGTAGAGGATGTTGTAGCGTTTTTAAAGAAGGGAATATGATTGAGCATTTCTCCAATGTTACAGACAAGGCAATTTGGTTTATGGGAATAAGGAATGACGAGAGCGCAAAACGAGCAGATCGAGATGACATAACGCATAACCCCAAATGGGGCAATAGGAATTGGTATTCCTGTTTACCTATACGAAAATGGTCTGATTTCGATATTTGGCTTTACATAATAAAAAACAATATAGAGATAAATCCAAAGTACAAAAAAGGTTATTCTCGCTGTGGATGTGCTATTGCTTGTCCATATGCTACTAAATATACTTGGATTTTAGATGAATATTGGTATCCCAAAATGAGAAAAAGATGGATAGATACCCTCGATAAAGACTTTATCGAGGGTATGCGGTGGGTAAAGATGAATTGCACGAAAGAAGAATATCATTTGTGTTGGAATGGTGGATTATATAGAGATAATCCTACAGATCAAGTGGTAAGCGAATTTATGAAATATAAAGGGTTGACTGACAAGAATGTGGCTCTACAGTATTTCAATAAAACCTGCTGTATTTGTGGCAAGAATGTAAGACAGAATGATGTTCTCGCAATGAATTTAAAATTGCTTGGTAGAAATACTAATAAAATATTTTGTAGGAAACATTTGATGGAAGAACTGAAAATCAATAAAGAAGAGTGGGAAATCAGTGTGTCCGATTTTAAAAGGCAGGGATGCACGCTTTTTTGAGAGAGGTGTTTGAAGAATGTATAAATGTACAAATCCAAAATGTAATTGGACAGGCGGCTGGTATGAACTCAAAATAAGAAATGACTATGCTGGAATTTATCAAGGGCGAGATGCCTATGAAGAGATAAAAGTTTGTCCTTTTTGTAAGTGGGATGTTGAATACATAGAAAATTTTGGAGCAAAAGAGGAATAAATGGACGAAAGAATGAAATGTGCAATAGTTATAAAAAGAATAAATTCTTCAACAAACGAAGAAAAGGTTTCTACTATAGACGGAAGATTACTTTCTTGGACTTATCATGTCTCAAACGAATTTGGGGACGGTAGCATTTCAATACTTTTTAAAACTTTTGATACAGAAATGGAAATACAGATAGACTGTGCAATTAACAAAATGTGTACTGTTCAGGTTCTTCCGCTAGCAGAAAACAAAGTGGAAATAACTTTTAGGATTATTGAAAAATAAGGGCAAGAAGTAAAGTTTTTTATTTGACTTTTTCTAAAAGTGTGTTATTATATGCTGTGCAAAGAAACCAATTATAAGATTTATAAGTGCATTGGTGGTGTGTACTTGTAATAGGAAAAGCCACTTTTATATAGATTTAAATTCTTTATTCCAGTCTGAAAAGGCTGTTTATATAGATAAAATATTTGTTTTATTGAAAGGATGATTAAATGACGTTTCAGATTAAGAAGGCTAAGAGAGAAAAGATTTATACTAAGATTGCGTTAATGGCACCATCGGGTGGTGGTAAGACTTATGGTAGCCTTAGATTAGCAACAGGTATGGCTGAAGAAATCGAAAAGGAGACTGGTAAGAAGGCGAGAATTTTGCTTGCAAATACAGAGCAGAAGCGTGGTTATTATTACGCAAATGAATTTGATTACGATATAGTTGATGTAGAAGATCCTCACAATCCTGAAAAGTATGTGGAGTTGATTGATTTCGCTGTTGCCGAAGGTTATGACATTCTTATAATTGATTCTTCTTCTCACGAATGGGAAGGTAAAGGCGGTTGTCTTGAATTACATCAACAGGCAGGAGGTACTTATCAGGCGTGGGGTAGACATACTTGCTCCTGTACACAGTAATATGTACAGCAAAATTCGTGAACATTATTACTCAATGGTGTACGATTTACGATAGGAATTGTAGGAAATGACAATTAGAAATCGTGCTAACTGGGGAATCTAAGTTTACTACTAGGGGTAAATATGACAATCCAGTGCTAAACTAAATAGTCTAAATTTGATAGCAATAACAATATTGGCAGATGATTTTTCTGAGTTTGCAGGAGTAGATTCAAGGAGGGTTTCTGATGGATGCAAAGATTTAAACTATACATATAAAGGTTGGAAATTTGAAAGGAAAGCTATTAATTTAGATTATTATGAAAGTCAAGAGACTATCCCTACGGGGAGTACGTTGGAGGATGAGTTACCAGCGGAAGTGCGAATCATCCATTTGTCAATCAGAATGGATGAAGATATAGTCCACACCACATAGAAATATGTGGGTTAGTGAAGGTCACACCTAGACATAACAAATTTATAAATGCTATCGCTGATTCGCCTATACATATTATTGCAACAATGAGAGGCAAAGATCAGTATGAAGTCAGCAAGGATGACAGAGGTAAGACTTCCGTTCAGAAGTTAGGAGTTGGAGCAAAGCAGAGAGATGGTTTTGAATATGAATTTACAGCAACATTTTTAATAGACCAAAAAACCAATTGTGCAGAAGTACAGAAAGATAACACTCATATTTTTGAACACGAAGGAGCAACTCTTTTAACCGAAAATCACGGAAAGAAGATAATTCAGTGGGCAAACTCAGGAGAAGGGTATACTCCGGTAGTAAGAGAAAAAGAAACTGCCGATAATGTTGAAGACGAATTAAAGTCTATCAAGAAGGAAATTGTTTCGGTATGCACACAGCTTGGTGGGCAGAAGAACGAAACGCTTATGACAACATTGAAGTCTTTCGTTGCCAATGGCAATCCCAATGCAATAAAGGATATTGAAAAGGCTAAGAAGTGCTTAGAAACTATTAAGAATATTGAAACCAACTAAGGAGGATAAAAATGAATAAGTGTATTTTAATGGGTAGGCTTACAAAGGATGCTGAAATAAGAGAAGCTGGCAGCACAACGGTGGTGAGGTTTACTCTTGCTGTTGACAGAAGATTTGCAAAAGAAGATGCAAAGCAGACGGCAGATTTTATTAGCTGTGTCGCCTTTGGTAAGACTGCTGAATTTATCGGTAAGTATGGATTAAAGGGTACGAAGTTTGTTGTTGAAGGACATATTCAGACAGGTAGTTATACAAACAACAATGGTGATACGGTTTATACAACAGATGTTGCCGTTGAAAATGTGGAGTTTGCAGAAAGCAAGAAAACTTCAGATAGTAATAGTTCATCAGCAACTTCGGCAGATAAGGGATCGGTTGCACATTCAGAAAGTTCTATAGTAAGTGCAGACGATGACGATGACTTTCCGTTTGCTTAATGGACAAGATTAAAGAAGAAAAAGATTACGTTTGTGCTTATAAATATTGTTTACATCACGGTGAAAGAGTCAAAGACTCCGAAGCCGTGATTTTAAACAAAAGGCGTTATCATTGGGATTGTGCAGGAATGAAACAAGAAATCTTAAAATGCGTTGATTTATATATGACAATTTGTGAAGATAAAACTAAATTTCCAATGGTGTGCAAGGTTATAAATACATTGGTATTTAAGCACAGAGTTCCAGTTGATTTCGTAGAATCAAAGTTAGAAAACTGTTTAAGCTATTACGATGGCAGACCGGTACAGGCTTTGTATGGGTTAAGAAAACTCTTTTGGGAATTTGAGTTTAATAAAAAGTAGGTGATTTATTGCTAATAGATAAAGAAACTATTGAGAAAGCAAAAGAGAAACTTGGTGATGAAAATGCCCTTTTAATGGCAGAATTACTTGAGTTAGATAACTTCGATGAAAAGAATTTGAAATCTTGTTGCCCTTATCATAATGAAGATACACCGAGCTTTATCTATAATCCCAAAAAGTATTCATACCATTGTTTCGGTTGCAATCGTACTGTAGATCTTATAGATGTCCTTGTAGAAAAAGGTAAAACTTTTGTTGATGCTGTAAAGATACTCTGCGATAAGGCAAATATAGAGTTTTCTTGTCCAGAACAACACGTCAAGACCTTACATGGTTACAAATACCCACACGAAGAATCTCGTGATAACGATATGAGCAAAGTTTATGACTATCTTGGCAAACGTGGAATTAGTAAAGCAACAATAGATTACCTTGATATTCGTTCTGATAGTAACGGCAATATTGCTTTTCATTCATATGATCAGTTTGACACTTTAACGGTTGTCAACTATCGAAAACCGTTTAAAGCAAAAGAGAATAAGTGTTGGTTTCAGAAGGATGCTGACACCGCTGATATTCTCTTTAATATGAACAGAGTAAATACAACAAAGCCGTTGGTTATTACTGAAGGACAGATTGATTGTGCAAGTGTAATTGAAGCAGGGTATTTAAACTGCGTTTCTGTTTTAAAAGGTTCTCAGGGTATGGGGTGGATAGAGAATCTATGGGATTGGCTAAAACAGTTTGACTCAATTATAGTTTTTAGCGATGGCGACAGAGCTGGTCTTAAAATGAGAAGTGAACTTATCAACCGTTTAGGTGCTATGAAGTGCAAATATGTTGAAGTCCCATCTGAGTTAGAGTATAAAAATACCGGTAAGATTTATCCCGTAAAAGATGCGAATGAGATACTCCAATGTAAAGGTAAAGAATATTTGCTTGAACTTATAAATACTGCTAAAGATATTCCAATTACTTCGGTTGCAAAGCTCTCCGAAATCAAAGAACTTAATCCTACAGAAATGGATGGTTTTGAATCAGGCATAAGAGAACTTGATAAAGAACTGATGAAAATCTTTACAGGAGGAGTAACACTCCTAACAGGACTTCCGAGTGCGGGTAAAACAACCTTCCTTAATCAGATTGTTTTAATGGCAATGGATAACGGTTACAAGACATTCTTATTTTCGAGAGAACTTCTAAATGGTATGAGTAAAGGGTGGTTTACGCAAGTAGCAGCAGGAAGAAGAAATATGCACTCAATTAGGCTTGCTAATGGCAACGATTTTTACATAGTGAATGACGATGCAAAAAAGAATATAACTCAGCATTATGACGATTCATTCTTTATCTACAAAGATGAGGAAGAAAACAGTGAGGACAAGCTATTTGAGAGTATGGAGTTATGTGCTACTAAAAAAGGATTAAGACTTTTTATAATAGACAACCTAATGACCGTCCAACTTCACGCCGATACTGCTGATACAAATAAAGCACAAACCGATTTTATGAATAGGCTTATTAAGTTTTCAATGAAATATGATGTTGCGGTTGTATGTATAGCCCATCCAAGAAAGATACAAGGTGGGGCAGATATAGGGCTGTTTGATGTTGCTGGTAGTCAGAATATTGTAAACCTTGCTACGAGAACAATTGGTTTAAAGCGAGTAAAAGAATCTGACAAAGAAAATGTATCAAACAAATATTATGGATTTGATGTAATTATTACTATCATAAAAGACCGTATATTTGGCTCGACAAAAGAAATCCCTGTATTCTACGACACTATAGACAGACGGTTTTACTCAAATTACGAAGAATATGATCGTGTTTACGGTTGGGATAAAACCGTTTATACAACGCTTTTGCCATATGTAGAAAAGAACAGAAAGGAAGTGTTCCCTGATGAATAACGAATATGAATTTATATTAAGCACAATGACTTGGAGCTTTTCAAGGCTTAATTCTTTCTATAATTGCCCTTATGAGTGAAAATTAAGATATATTGATTGCAATGATGCGGAAAATGGTTTCTTTGGGGAATACGGCTCTTTTTTACATAAAATCCTTGAAAAATATCTCAAAGGAGAGCTATCAATTTTTGAATTGAGCAGTTATTATGAGGAACATTTTAATGAGAATATTCCTCATGATGCTCCTCCTAATAAGTATGTTGATATGAAACAGTCTTATTATGACAAGGGACTTGATTATCTTGACAACATAGATTTGGATGTCGATAAATATGAGATTTTAGGTGTCGAAAAGAAAGTTGAATTTACTATAGCCAATAAGAAATTTGTTGGCTATATTGATCTTTTAGTAAAGGATAAGGCTACTGGCGAAATTATTATAATAGACCATAAATCTGCAAGTATGAAAGTATTAAAAAATGGGCAAGTAAGTAAAAAGGATCAAGAACACTTTTTGTCATTTAAAAGACAGCTTTATCTTTATTCTATTCCTATTATAAAGGAGTATGGGTCAGTATCTAAACTAAGTTGGAATTTATTTAAAGAAAGAGATTGGTTAACTATTCCATTCGATGAGAAAGAATACAATGAATCAATTGATTGGGCTGAAGCTACTTTAAAAATGATTGAAAATGAAGAACATTGGTGTCCAAATCCCGACTTTTATTATTGCAATTATTTATGCGGTCAGCGTAATCACGCTTGTGAATATAAGCCACAACCTATAACCAAAGAATTGGCAGAAGAAAAAGTATATAATCCCGAAACTGACTCTTATGTTTGATGAGGTGAGAAATGCAAAATTATCACAAACACACATCTTTTAGTAACGTTCTTGTAACCGATTGTACAGCTTCTTATGAAGAATATGTCAATAGGGCAATTGAGTTAGGACAGAATGTTATTTCGAGCGTTGAACACGGCTATCAAGGTAACTATTACATACCTTACGAACTGGTGCAAAAACACAATGATTCACTTTACAAGGAATTAGAACAAGGGGAAATTACTGAGGAAGAATACAAAAAAAAGAAACTCAAATTTATTTTCGGGGCTGAAGCCTATTGGGTAAAAGACCGTTTATTAGAAAATCCCAAGATTGATAAAAAGACAGGGAAAGAAATCCCCGGCGAAACCGTTAAGGATAGAACAAATTGCCATATAATCTTACTCGCAAAAAACGAAGAAGGAAGAAGAGATATTAACGAAATTCTTTCAATTGCCAGTATAGATGGCTTTTACGGACAGCCGAGGATAGATATTGATTTACTTTTAAAAATTAAACCTGAGAATGTTGTTGTAACAACTGCTTGCTTGAAATATTGGGTATACGAGGATATAGAAGAAATCACAGAGAAACTTCATAATCATTTTGGAGATAACTTTTTCCTTGAAATCCAGTATCATAATACTTCATTACAAAAACAGATAAATCAAAGAATATTGAAACTCTCAAAGCAGATGGGAATTAGGTTGATCTTCGGATATGATAGTCATTACATTTATCCTAATCAGTATGTAGAACGTGATAATTACCTCGATGGCAGAGGTATTATCTATGACGATGACGAAAAGGGTTGGTATATGGATTACCCCGATGAGCAAGAAGTAAGAAAAAGGCTTTTTGAACAAGGGGTGTTATCTGAATCTGAGATTGATGAATGTATAAAAAATACAGACATTCTTCTTGATTTTGAAGATATTATTCTTGACAAAAAAGTCAAGTTGCCGAAAAACTATCGTTTTAACGGCGAGTGGATAGGTAACAAATCTCAAGAATGGAGAGACGAAACTCTTAAAAATCTTGTTTACGCCAAATGGAAAGAACAAAAGAAAAATGTTGACCCATCAATGTATGAAGAATACGAAAAGGGAATAGCCTATGAACTCGATGCCATTATCGGCACAAAAATGACAGATTATTTTTTGATTGACTATGAAATCGTTAGAATAGGCTTAGAAAATGGCGGTGTAATCACAAAAACGGGTAGAGGCAGTGGTGTAAGTTATTATGTAAACTCCCTGTTAGGTTTTAGTAATATTGATAGGTTTATAGCACCTGTAAAATTATACCCAGATAGGTTTATGTCAAAGACAAGAATCCTAAAAACCGTTAGTTTGCCTGACCTTGACCTTAATCTCGGAACGGTTGAAATTTTTGCCGAAGCACAAAAAGAAGTTATGGGGGAAGGGCATTCTTACCCTATGATTTCATATAAGCCTTTGCAAGTATCGTCAGCTTTTAAACTTTATGCTAAATCACAAGGACTTGATTTTGATGTTTCTAATGAGATTACTCAGCAGATCAAAGATTACGAAAAAGCATTGAAACACGCAGAAGATGATGCAAAAGATAGCATTGATTTATACGATTTTGTAGATAAAAAGTACAAAGAGTATATTGATAAAAGTAAAAAATTCAGAGGCATTACCAACTCAAAATCACAAGCTCCGTGTGGGTATCTTATTTACGATGGGGACATTAAGCGTGAAATTGGACTTATTCGTTGTAAATCAGAAGCAACAAAAAAAGAGGTTATAACTACCGTTATTGATGGTATGGTGGCAGAAAATTATAAGTTTGTTAAGAATGATCTTCTCAAAGTTGATATATGGCTTACGATTAACAACATTTTCAAAGAAGCGAATACAATAACCCCTACCGTTCCAGAAATGGATAAATTGATAGATAATGATGAAAAAACTTGGAAAGTGTATTCAAGTGGTTACACATTGGGTATAAATCAGTGTGAATCAGATTTTGGAGTTCAGTGCTGTAAAAAATATAGTCCTAAAAATATGATGGAACTCACTTCTTTGGTTGCTGCTTTACGACCGGGCTTTAAAACCCAGTTAGAAAATTTCCTTCAGAGAAAGCCTTATACTACAGGAGTAAAAGAACTTGACAATCTGTTAAAAGACTCTTTTCACTATCTGATGTATCAAGAGTCGATAATGACCTACTTAGGTTGGCTCGGTATTGAGCAGACAGAAACTTATGCAATTATCAAAAAGATAAGCAAGAAAAAGTTTAAAGAAAAAGAGCTTGCTGAATTGAAACAAAGATTGTTGCAAGGATGGATAAAAAACGTAGGGAAACCCGATGGTTTTGAAAAGACTTGGGATATTATCGAAGCTGCATCAAAGTATTCCTTTAACGCTTCACATGCTTTAAGCTATGCTTATGATTCGGTTTACGGGGCTTACGCTAAGGCTCATTATCCTTATGAATTTTACTCGGTTATGATGCAACATTATTCAGATAAAGGCAACAAGGATAAAGTATCAGCCTTTAAAAAGGAGATGCTCGAATATTCAGGAATTAAGGTGGGTACATACAAATTCGGGTTAGATAACAGAAAATTTAGCATTGACAAGAAAACCCGATGTATCAACCCGTCTTTATCATCAATCAAAAATTTTTCTTTATCTGTTGCAGAGTCTCTTTATCAATTAGGTCTTAATAACTACCCTGATTTTTGTAGTTTGCTTGTAGCATTAAAAGAGAATGGTATATCCGAAAGCCGTATCCAAGATTTGATAAATATTGATTATTTCTGCGATTATGGTGACATGAAACTGTTATCTAAATATCTTGAGATATTCTTAATCTTCTATAAGAACAAAAAAGATGGATTTGCGAAGCAGATAAAAAAAGATAAGGCTTTTTCGCTAAACATTGATTTTGATATTATCCGCAAGTATTGTGAAAAAGAAACCGTAAAGACTTTTATGGGTATAGATTCAAAAGCGATTATAGAGGATCTATCCTCTCTTATAACAGACAAATCTACTCTAAAAGAGAGATTACAGAGTCGATTTGAGGTTCTCAACTATATGGATGTAATAGACAAGAAATACTCCGGGTACTGTTTTGTTACCGATTTGAATGTTGATTACTCTCCAAAATTAAGCCTTTATGCTCTTGCCAACGGCAATATTATTCCTGTAAAAATTAGCAAGAAGATATTTAAGGACAAGCCTTTAAAGAGGGGGGATATTATAAAGGTATTGGATCAGAATAAGCAACCAAAGAAAAAGAAACTTAACGATAAATGGGTTGATTCCGAAGAAAAGGAATGGTGGATTACAGATTATAAAATCTGCTGATTTTTACTAAAACATACAATGTTTTTTGTTTGACAAATCGGTATGAAGTGGTATAATACAGGTGTTAAAGAAACCAATTCTAAGATTTATAAAAATGGAAAGGACGAAAAAAATGAATTTAAAAGATGCATTTCGCTATCAGAAGTTTTTGAATAAGTTGTCCGAAGATGCTATTTGCTCTATTACAAATAGAGAAAATTGTTTAAGGACAACAAAAGCTCATAAGCGTTCATCGGTTAAGCCAGACGCAGATGATTATGTTGAAACAATAGACAATGAAAATCCTTTTACTGTTGATGATTTAATTGCTTTTATGAAGGAACTGTCTATTGAAAAAGAGCATTTGACTTGCCAGATTAACATTGCAAAAAACTCTTGTGATTTTGACATAGACTCGCTTATTGAATCAAATAAAATCAAGCAGAATATGTGTAATGCAATAAAGACAGCTTTAGGTATAATTCCTCTTAGTTACACGGAAAAGGCTAAAGACTACAAATTCGACATTAACGGTACTCAGATACCTTATTACTATGATGTCGAAATTGATGAAGAGAGAACTTTTGATACTAATAAAACAAAGGCAATTATGAAGAATGTAATTGCCGATTGTGATAGAACATCTAAACTCATTGAAAAAATGATGATAAACACAGAGGTTAATTATCCGGCAACTTACGATGTTAATGACGATTTCAACGATATTGTGGTTGATTTTGTCATTAGGCACAAGAATGAACTCACTGAAGTTGATGATGTAGACAAGTAAAATACAAGAGCTTCGGCTCTTTATTCAAGGCAAAAATTTGAATGAAAGTTAATCAACCAATTAGGTTCACTAACCTATTAAATTTACTGCATAATAAGTTTATGAAATACTTTTATATAGAAAATTTCAGCTATGTCGCCAATCATTCACTCTAAACATTAACTCAAAATTCACCATTACACTATTTCCAAAAATTCGTCATCTATAATCTGGGCATTAAACATAAAACAACATCAAACGCTATTACGTTTCATATCCCAGATTTCTAAGATATACTTGCCATTTGGCAAACTATAAAGCAGTTATTGCAACACTGATAAAATCCTTCCTTTGTATGTATTTTTTGGTGTTTCTCCTTTGATATAAAATTCAGTGTGAATACTAACTGCTAACAACGAAATTTGGTTAATGAAATTTAGATTTTTGTCTTGAATAAAGAGCCGAAGTTGATTTTAAAAGGAGGTCTATAATAATTTGAGTAACAATAAAGACTGGACAGGTAACAAAAAGACAACTTTTGTTACTCTAGGTGCAAGCAACCATACAGATCACGACAGAGCAGAACACGATTATTACGCAACTGAGCCTAAAGCAGCAGATCTTCTATGTGATGTCGAAACGTTTGAGGGTAGCATTTGGGAAAATGCTTGTGGCGAAGGGCATTTGTCTGAGAGATTAAAAGCCCGTGGATATGAAGTTAAAAGTACAGATTTAATTGACAGAGGCTATGGGCAGGGCAATGTTGATTTCTTTAAAGTTACTGCCCCACTTGCTGACAATATAGTAACCAACCCCCCCCTATTCTTATGCGAAAGAATGGGCTGAACATTCTTTGTCACTTTTAAAAGAAGGAAAGAAACTTGCTCTTTTCCTATCAATACAATTCCTTGAAAGTGCTAAAAGAAAATCACTTTTTGAAAAGTACCCACCTAAAACAGTATATGTTTGCAGAAACAGAATTTTATGTGGCATAAATGGTGATTTCCGAGCAAAAGACAAAGCAGGAAACGTCATATATAATGAGGACGGAACTCCTAAGAAAATGTCATCAGCTAAGTGTTATGCTTGGTTCGTTTGGGAAAAAGGTTTTAAAGGCGATCCGGTTATCAAATGGATAAACTGATTACATAAGAGAGGTATTATGATCTATAAAGCAGTAATAAGAGAAATTTTGAAAAGAAAAGTTGAAATCGAAGCTGACAGCAAAGTGGATGCTTATTTATTAGCTCATGAGAAGTACAAAAACGGTGATATAGTTCTAAACGCTGATGACTTTGATAAATTCAATATCACAATTAGAACAAACGATAAAACTTAAATTCTATCGGCAAAATATGTCTATATGTTGTGGATATTAGAAAGAACAAATACTATATATAGTGTTTAAAATTTCTGAACATAAGATATGGATACTACATTTAGAAATTCAAGCAGATAAGACAGATTAAATATCAGTTTTATTTATTCTTTTCATTTTTTTGTATTTCTACAGAATATGTACATATATCTTAACCGGTATTACTGCTAAATCCTTTCTGTATGTGTGTTTCAGCGTTTGCAACCGCTTTGTTTTTAGTTGTTTATACCTTGTTCACAAATTTCCACAATATGGATACACAAATCTTCAGGAATAACACTTCGTTCCTTCGCCCCCTTTAAACCTTGTGTACCAGTTTTACTCCCTCTCGGAGCAGGGGTGTGACATTTGTCACCATTTTTACAAGGTGGTAAGAAATTAGGATTAGGATGGTTAGTCCAAATATCTGTTGGCTTCATCCTTGTATCGCCATATTGACAATATGTAATTGTATATCTAGGCAAATCCTTCATCCACGTCATTTTTCTCATTCCACCTCTTGGGTTTTCAATAAAATAATAGGTAGGCGATAACTGTTTAATTAATTCTAAAACGTGTTGGTCTACCTTGTCACAAAACTTTGCATAATCGCTTACTGCATCAAGATTCCCTGTCTGTTCATTTTTTTTTACGATGGTGGCTAATAGCCGCAATTGAAAAGGTTGTACAATCGGGGCTTGCCCAGATAACGTCCGGATGTCCAAATTTGCTTAATATATCCTCAGTCGTTATTTTTCCTATATCTTCATAGAGATCGATATTCTCAAAATGCTTATCCCATTCAACACTGAACACTTGATGCCCATTTTTTTCAAATGCTTTGCCTATGGATCGAGTACCAGCAAACAACTCTAATACTTTAATTTTCATTCCTCCTTAATATCCCCAATAAAACTGATACTCTAAACAGAGTTAAACTGACAGCAAATATCCTGTTCTCAGGCATTGGTTGTCAAGAAAGAGGATTTGAAAATTCAGGGTTGTTTGATTTAGAAGTGTTAAATACTTCAGATATAAACAAAGATGCAGTAGTTTCTTACGCAGCAGTCCATTGTGGATTAACTAAAGAGATGGTTGAGAATTATTCTGACTATCCTTCAAGAGAAGAAATGGCAGCTTATTTAAAAGTCATAAATCTTGGTTATGAGCCTGAAAAGAATAAGTCATACGATTGGGATAAACTTGCAAGAAAAAAATCTAACGATATAGAAAAGTATTGGCTTGCCTGCAAATTATCTAATAATTTAGGGGATATAAGCAAAATAGAAAAGCTACCGTATACAGATTTATGGACTTGCAGTTTTCCGTGTACCGACATCAGTCTTGCGGGAAAAATGAAAGGCTTGTCACCTAGCGATTCTACTCGAAGTTCTCTTTTATGGGAAAATATTAGGCTGTTAAAAACGGCTAAAGATGACGGAACTCTTCCCAAATACATAATGTTTGAGAATGTTAAAAATCTTGTTGGCAAGAAATTCATAAACGATTTCAACAATTTGCTTTCTGTTCTTGACGAATTAGGATTTAATTCCTATTGGAAAGTTCTCAATGCTAAAAATTGTGGTGTCCCTCAGAACAGAGAAAGAGTGTTTGTAATCAGCATCCGCAAAGATATTGATAACGGAGCATTTGTGTTCCCCAAACCTTTTGATATAGGAATAAGGCTCAAAGATATTCTTGATGAAAATGTGGATGAGAAATATTACCTTAGTGAGAAAATAATTAAGGGATTTCAGAAGCATAACGAAAATCATAAAAACAAAGGAACGGGGTTTATATGGAAGCCCAAAACTGATGAAGACATTGCTAATACATTAAGGGCAAATGGTTCTTTATGTCCTACGGATAATTCTATTAAGGAAAGTGGAATTAAAATAGCTGGAAGTTTAAATCCTACAAAAACAGTTCAAGATAGAGTGAGAGTTTTAGATGTTGAGGGTTGCTCACAAAGTTTAAGGGCAACAGACTATAAAGATCCAGTAAAAATACTTCAAGGAATAGATAAGTCGGTAAATGACACACAAATGATAGAGTTTGCAAACTGTATAACAGCAAGAGAAGATAGAGGTGTTTCAAATAGAAAGAGCGAAGGTACTGCTGTTTTAGAGATTCCAAACGAATGTGTACAGGAAGGCAATTTGTCAGGCGGAAAATGGGACAAGATTTACGAATCGGCAAGAAGATATTACTCTGTCAACGGTTGTTCTCCCACGATACACACCTGTAATGGTGGAAATACAGAACCAAAAATTTTAGAACCTCAGATAACCCATTCTGAATGGAAAAGACAGATGTACGATAGATTTATTGAGGATTCTGAAGGGGAAGTAAGTGGATGTGTTACCAATCAGAGCAAATCTTTCGGTTATAGACCACCGATGAAGGGATATTCAAAGTGTCTTAAAGCCGAATCAAACGATACAGGAGTTGTTTGCAATTACCGTATACGAAAGCTAACACCTAATGAGTGTTGGAAGCTGATGGGATTAACAGAAATTGATTGTGCAAAAGCCGTTGCTATAGGGGTTTCAGACAGTCAGCTTTACAAGCAAGCCGGAAATGGTATTGTAACAAACTGTTGTGAACTGTTGGCAGAACATTTGTATAAAGCACAATACGATGGCACATACGTTTGTACAGATGAAAATTTTATAAACCCACAACTAAAGTGACAGTTGGTTGTGGGGATAAACCCACCCTTGTTGGGGGGATAGGTAATATAAATTTTGGAAAACAGTATAGACAAGGTAATCGTGTATATGATTCAACAGCTATTGCAATGTGTCTAACTGCCCAACCGTTAGGAAACACCGGTGGATATAGTTATCTATATTTGGTATCAGATAATTGCAAATAGAAAAAGTGTTTTATTGAAGAAAGAAAGGATGATGTTAATATTAAGTATGTAGGAAGTAAAAACCGTATTAGTAAATATATAGCACCTATTCTACAAGAAGCTATTGATAAAAATAATATTCGTGTTTACTATGAACCGTTTGTAGGAGGAGCAAATATGATCGATAAAATACATTGCTCCACCAAAATTGGTAACGATATACATAAAGAACTTGTTGCAATGTTTCAAGCAATTCAATCTGGTTGGAAATTCCCAATGCACATAACTGAAGAGGAATACAACAAAGTCAAAGAAAATAAAACACTTTTTCCAAATTATTATGTAGGTTTAGTGGGTTTTAATGCTACATTCGGAGCAAAGTATTTTGGGGGTTACGCAAGAGGGTATAAGGAAGATAAAAAAAACGCCCCGTGATATACCCAATGAGGCACTTAGAAACTTATTAACACAAGCCCCCAATCTAAAAGATGTTAAATTTGTGTGTGGTAATTATATCAATAACGAATATAACGAATTGAAAAACGCAGTGATATACTGTGACCCACCGTATCAGGGAACAACAAAATACAACACAAGTGCTTTTGATTACGATAAATTCTGGAACTGGTGCAGAAAAATGAGTGAAAACAATTTTGTTTATATAAGTGAATATAATGCCCCTGATGATTTCAAGTGCGTCTGGCAAAAGGCGGTTACTACTAGCTTAAAAATAGATAAACACGAAAACAGAACAGAAAAACTATTTGTTTTTGTTCCCAATTAAGCCTAATGTATTTTAGAAAAAATAAAAACGAAGGAGGTTTGTATGAATCATTCAACAAACTATTACAATATTGATGTAGACAAGCTCATAGACAAGAGCTGTTGCATTGATGACTGCTTTTATCTGAAAGATTTAAAGCAGAGAAAATTATTTATTGACGATGATATATGTCAGGAGACCATCGGAGAAATTGTTAAGCATATAATGCAGTTTAACAAGGAAGATAAAGGAATCAAAAAGGAAGATAGAACTCCGATACTCCTCTATATCACATCTAATGGGGGTAATGTGGATGATGGGTTTGAACTCATTGATATAATCAAAAACAGCGAAACCCCTGTCTATACAATTAATCTCGGTTATCAGTACAGTATGGCGTTCCTCATCAATCTTGCGGGGCATAAGCGTTTTGCTACAAAGAACGCAAAGTTTTTAATGCACGATGGCTCAAACTTCTTATATAGTTCGTCTGCTAAGATTAAGGATCAGATGGCATTTCAGAATGTTGTTGAAAAGAGAATCAAGGATTATGTCTTAGCCAATAGTAAGATAACCGAAAAGGAATATTCAAAAAAGTACCGTGTTGAATGGTATATGTATGCGGACGAAGCAAAGAAGAACGGCTTTGTCGATTACATAATTGGGGAAGATTGTAGACTTGATGATATTATTTAAGATTAAGGAGTCCGTTTATGGCAAAGAAGAAAAATACTTCTGAAGAATACTATGGTGAAATGCCAAAGAATTTTAATGACAGACCGTTTTACGATATAGAACTTGATTCAGAACAGCTTGAATTTGCAAATGCAATAATCAATCCAAATATAGATATTATTTTTGTAAATTCTAAAGCTGGTACAGGTAAGACAACAATAGCAACAGGTGCATCTGACATTCTTGTTAAGCATGGGGTATTTGATAGTATTGTTTATATTATGTCCCCTTATGGAGAAAGAAAGCAGGGATGGCTTCCCGGAAGCATTACTGAAAAGAGCTCCGTTTATTTTGAAGCCTTTTATCAAGCTCTCAATAACTGTGGGATAAATTCTTTCATAGCAATTAACGATGATACAATGGTTAATCAAAAGAATGGGACAGGCTATATAACTTGTATAACTGACACATTCCTTCGTGGTTCAAATCTTGACAATGCTGTTGTGATAATTGACGAGGCACAGAACTGTACTACAGCACAGTTAAAAAAGATATTAACCAGAGTGGGCAAAAAAGCAAAGGTTATTGTGATAGGACACGAATTACAGTGTGATTTAGATAACCCAAACACAAGTGGATTTACTGCCTACATAAATCATTTTAGAGGACACGATAGAGTGGCAATTTGTAATTTAACAACGAATCATAGAGGTTGGATAAGTCAGTATGCTGACGAATTAGAAGAGAGGTAATAAATATGATAGGTGAATTTACATCTGAACTTGTAGACGAATTAGCTGAAATTCTTAATGAGATGTACGAGAATGGAGAGATATAATGAGTCGGTTTTCAGGGAAACATGATTTTTATGACCGTGTAGCTTCGTACTATACGCTTGAAGAAATACAGAACAACGTTAAGATATTTATCGGCAAGAACGATAAGCCATTAAAGATAGAAAAGATGACGGATCTAATTCCTTATTATCCTTATCTTATTAGCTTGGGTGCTTATGATAATGTTGATAGAAAAGCTACAGTTCATTTAACATCTAAATCTTATATTGACCTTAGAGAACAGGATTCCCTTGATTTTGTTCTAAAACAAATCCTCAGATATTATAACTTTTGCAAGCGAAAGAAAATTGATTTTTCTGTTGACGGTGCTGTTAAAAAAGTGTTTGCAATTAGTGATAAAGATCGAGATACGGTAGCTACCGAATTAGCTAATAGAGTTAAAATCAATGGGAAGAAAGCAAGCACAGATGGACTTCACCTATCAATTTGTGATTTCTATAGAAAAGAATTAGCAGAAGAAATGGTTAAAAACGGCTTGAATCCTGCTGATTATGGGTATGAAAGATTCAAGTAAAAAAAGATGGGAGATGATAAAATGTCGGCTTTACTACAGATAAAGTTGGTAACAGTTTCAGATGTAGCATTGTTCAACGCAACTTGTAATTCTGTTAATTGCAAGACTATACTACGAAGTGACTGTTACGTTGTGGATGCCAAATCGCTTATGGGTATATTTAGTCTTGATTTAAGCAAGCCTGTAACACTTGAAATATCAGACGATAAGTTTACAAGCAAATTTAGCGAATGGACAGTATGAGGTGAAAAAAGTTGATTAAAATTGAAAACACAGAGGTTTATGGTTTCGAATCTGCCATACGAGGAATGAGAAATCCGATGAACAGTTGGGATAAAAGTGATAGTTTTCACAATTGCAAGGATCATGATATATGTATTGGAGATTGCGGACTTTGGTGTAGTGGGGCTATCGGGGATAACGACTTAAAACTGATGAAGAATCTTGTTAAAGCAGGTTCAGACCATTCGAAGTTTATGAGAATGATAAACGCAACGATGGATATAACCGCTCCGCTCTATTGGTGGAAGGAGTTCGACACTTACAAAGTTGGCACTGTTCGCAATTCATGCTCAACGATGCACAAGATTGCGGATAAGGAATTTACGTTGGAGGACTTTAGTCATGAGCATTTACTGAATATGGCTAATAATGATGCAGGAGATGCTCTTTTTCTTAATGATGCAAATAGCATTAGGGTAGATGGCGATGATCTTCTTGGCTTAACAATCCATGTCCTTAACTACTATAGAAAACGATATATTAAAACAAAGGATAAACGGTATTGGTGGCAAATGATCCAGCTCTTGCCGTCAAGCTACAATCAGAGGGCAACAGTCCAAATGAACTATGCTGTTTTAAGGAATATGTATCCCGCAAGAAAAAATCATAAATTAGACGAATGGCATACATTTTGTGAGTTGGTAGAATCTCTCCCCTGTTCTGAATTGATTACAGAAAAGTATGACGGTTCTACAAATGAGTAATTCTATATTAAGTTTGGAGGAAATGCAATAAAAAGTTGAAAAGAGTAATAATAACTAACGGTTATGCTCGTTCTGGTAAAGATGAATTTGCAAAAATTCTTAATGACTACATAGGGGTTTCAAAATATTCGTCTATAGATTGTGTCAGAAACGGAGCAAGTGAAACAGGATGGTATAGTGGTGGTAAATCAGATAAGGATCGCAAGTTCTTATCTGATTTAAAAAAGTTGCTGACAGATTATAGTGACATTCCTTTCAGAGATTTAAAGTGTATTTATGATGATTTTATAAATGAACTTTATTATCCCAAAAGCGAAATTCTTATATTTGACATAAGAGAACCTGACGAAATTGAACGGGCTGTTAAAGAGTTCAATGCTATAACGGTATTTATCAAGAATGATAACATTATGCCCGTAACGAGTAATTCTTCAGATGCGAATGTTGAAAATTACAATTATGACTATTATGTCGAGAATAATGGTACGTTAGATGATTTTAGAGATAGTGTAAGGACATTTTATCTGTCACTAATAGAAAAGTAAAGGAGTGATGATTTGAAAGTAATTAAGAAAGATGGAACTTTGGAGGACTATGACGAGCAAAAGATAATCAACGCTTGTAATAAAGCTGCACGAAGGGCTATGATAACATTAACAAACGAAGATTATCAAGTTATTTGCAATGCAGTATGGGACAAGTTAATTGAAAACGACTTAGAAGATACAGAAATATACGATATGCACAACATCGTTGAATCTGTGTTAGAGGACAAGTTCCCAAAAGTAGCTAAGATGTATAAGGAGTACAGAAATTACAAAAAAGACTTTATACATATGATGGATAAAGTATACGAAAGAAGTCAGTCTATTAGATACATAGGTGATAAAAGCAATGCAAACACAGACTCGTCTTTAGTAGCAACAAAAAGAAGTTTAATCTATAACGAATTAAGTAAAGAATTATATAAAAAGTTCTTTTTAACTTATGATGAAAAGCAGGCTTCAAAAGATGGTTATATCTACATACATGATTTAAATTCAAGATTAGACAGTTTCAATTGTGATTTATTTCGTGTTGGGAAAGTAATGAAAGGTGGCTTTGAAATGGGCAACCTTTGGTATAACGAACCTAATTATCTTGATACAGCTTTTGATGTAATGGGTGATATTATTCTTTCAACAGCAGCCCAACAGTATGGTGGTTTTACAGTTCCAGAGGTTGATAAAATGTTTGTTCCGTATGCACGGAAGTCTTATAAAAAATACAAAAAAGAGTACACAAACATACTATTAGAAACAGTATCTCCGTCAGAGATAAATCAATACAAACCCAAAATTAAGAAATACGCTTTAGACAAACTACAGAGAGATTTTGAACAGGGATGGCAAGGCATTGAAATGAAGCTAAATTCCGTTGGCAGTTCTAGAGGTGATTATCCTTTTGTTTCAATGTCTTTAGGATTAGCTACTTCAAAGTTTGGAAAAATGGCTTCGATTTCTCTTTTAAAAGTTCACTCTGAAGGGCAAGGTAAGAAAGGATTTAAGAGACCTGTTCTGTTTCCGAAGATAATCTTTTTATATGATAAGAATTTACACGGTGATGGAAGTCCAGAATATCCAAATGCGGACGTTTTTAATGCCGGAATAGATTGTAGTAGTAAAACGATGTACCCTGACTGGCTCTCCCTCACCGGAAAGGGATATGTTCCCGAAATGTACAAGAAATATGGAAGGGTGGTAAGCCCAATGGGCTGCCGAGCATTCTTGTCTCCGTGGTATGAAAAAGGCGGTATGCACCCAGCAGACGAAGAAGATAAGCCTGTATTTGAAGGACGTTGTAATTTAGGCGTGGTTTCTTTACATTTACCTATGATACTTGCTAAGGCAAGACGTGAAGGCAAGGATTTTTATGAGGTTCTTGACTATTATCTTGAAATGATTAGGAATCTTCATAAGCGTACTTATGATTACATAGGGCAGTTAAGAGCAAGTGTGAATCCGGTTGCTTTTTGTGAGGGCGGTTTATATGGTGGTAATTTGAATCCGAATGATAAAATAAAGTCTATTTTGCCCCCTATGACAATGAGTTATGGAATAACAGCTCTAAATGAACTTCAAAGATTGTATAACGGAAAGTCAATAAGAGAAGATGGCGAATTTGCTTTAGAAACAATGAAATACATACAGTCTTATATTGAAAGAATAAAAGAAGAAGATCACATTTTATATGCCATTTACGGTACACCTGCTGAAAGTTTATGTGGTTTGCAGATTGAACAGTTCAGAAAGATTTATGGAATCGTTGAAAATGTATCTGATAGAGAATATGTAAGCAACAGTTTTCATTGCCATGTTTCTGAAAATATGTCTCCAATCGAAAAGCAAGATAAGGAAGAACGATTCTGGAATTACTTTAATGGAGGCAAAATTCAGTATTGCCGTTACAATCTCGGTTACAACAAAGAAGCTATTAAAACATTAATCCTTAGAGCAATGGATAAAGGTTTCTATGAAGGCGTTAATCTTGCAATGTGTTATTGTGAAGACTGCGGTTATCAGCAGGTTGAAATGGATATTTGTCCTAAATGCGGAAGCTCTATGATTACTAAAATAGATAGAATGAATGGATTAAACAACTAAATAGTCCATATAAAATTGTTTAAATTGCGGGAAAGTCCCCATAACCCTAATTCGCTACAAAGAAGCTGGAAACGGCATGCTTGAAAGCGGTGCAAGTTTGTAACTTATAGTCTTAATTGATAGAAACCATAAAAAGTAATTAGGATAGGGATAACCGAGTGTGCAAGTCACTCAAACGCATCGAAGCTCCTTAACAGGTAACGCTGATGGAGAACGTTCAACGACTATAATAACAACATATTTGGGATAGCAGAAAGGAAATTCTATTAGTAACACAAAACGCATTACAAAAGAGCAAACAGAAAATGTAATTTCACTATTTAACAAACATAACTGCGTAGAGATTTCAAAAATTGTAGGAGTAACTCTTAATCAAGTATACGAAGTTAGAAAAAGATATAAATTGACAGATAAACAAAACCCAGTTTTCATTCTTAACGATTTACAAGAACAAATCCTTTTAAGTGGAAAATTAGGTGATGGTAATTTCAAGAAAAATGGATTAAAAAATTATTATTACCGAGAAAATCATGCTGAAGATGAAAAGCAATACTTAGAATGGAAAATGAATGTGCTTGGAAAAAACATCGTTGCAAAAAGAGGACTATATAAAATAAAAATGAGTGGGTATAATCAGCAACAGCCTTACGGCTTTTCCACAAAAACAAGCCCAACATTTATTACATATAACAATTTAAGCATTCCCAACACAATCTCAAAATTAGACTACAGAGGATTGATTATGTTTATGCTAGATGACGGTTGGTTTTCTAATCATTCTAAGGCAGGTAATTTTTGCATCTCAGGAGGAAATCTTACAGTAGAAGATCTTGAAGATATATGCTCAAAGTTTGATGAATACGGAATAAATAATACACACGTCATCGGCATCAAGAGAAACGATATATACATTCCATCAAAAAATAACTCCAAATTGTATGAAATGGCAATCAGTTTTATCCCCAAAGACACAGATATTATAAACAAGAAATTTTACAAGATTATGGAACAAGAGTAAAAAATACAAGTCTATCCCAAATATGATTGTATAGTCTACTCCCAATTTAAATATTACGAAAGTAAGGGTATTAAGGATTTAGGATTCACTAGAGTTCATGGGGAAACAAGATATAATAAAGCAAAAAATGCCGAAATCAAAGACAGAGTATCTATGTAAAAAGGAAAGGTGAAGTGGTATTATAAATTATCATAACATCACTTGTCCCGATCAAAACAATGGGGATGGTCTGAGAGTCGTTCTTTGGCTCTCAGGCTGTAACCATCATTGTAAAGGTTGTCAAAATCCACAAACTTGGGACAAAAATAGCGGCATAAAATTTGACGAGAATGCAGTTGAAGAATTGTTGGTAGATTTAAAGTTTGACTATATTTCTGGAATAACATTAACAGGTGGAGATCCTCTCAATGAAAATAACGTAATAGAAGTGCTAAATTTTCTAAATAAAATCACTGTTTTATTTCCACAAAAATCAGTATGGATATACACAGGCTACACTTGGGAAGAGATAATTAATCCAACGATTGAGGACGATGCAAGTGTTGCCCGTAAAGAAATCCTCAAATATTGTGATGTTCTTGTAGATGGTAGATATATAGACGAACAGCGAGACATCACATTAAAATGGAGAGGCAGCAAAAATCAAAGAGTAATTGATGTTCAGAAGTCATTACAAACAAACTCAGTGGTACTACACTGCGACTAAGGAGCGATTAAAGCAAAATGTACAATATATTAGGTAAGCGGAACAAAGAATCAGATGAAGAATTTATCACATCTAAAAGAGATTTCAATAAAGCTGTTTCAAAAGCAGAGAAGTTAAAGTCAAGAGGTTGGCGAGAAGTTACGATTATCAATTCCGAAACTATGGATATTGAATACGAATTATATTAAGGAGGAATATGAAACACTTAAATATTGGCATAGATATTGATAATGTCATTAACAATCTTGCCGAAATGTTGCTTAAGGTTTTTAACGAAGATACCGGGCAGAACGTAAAACTGTCTGATATAAAATCGTATTACATAGAGCGTTGGGTTGATAGTAAATATTCTGATAAAATAACTGCTTTATTTGCTGATAAGAGAGTCTGGAAACAGATTTCTCTTATCAACAATTGCAGAAATTTCATTCAGAAACTTGTTGAAGATGGGCATAGAATAATATTCGTTACAGCTACAGACCCTTCAAATATTGCAAAGAAGTTTAGTTGGCTATCAAGAAATTTTCCGTTTATAGACATTAAAAGAAATTTAGTAATGATACACACAAAACAACTTTTAAGTGAATTAGATGTTCTTGTAGATGATTATGAGAATAACTTGATTGACGGTAACTATTCAAAAATTTTGTTGAATTATCCTTGGAACAATGGAATAAACGATGAGAGATACGGAATAATACGTTGCAACGATTGGCGAGAAATTTACAACGAAATATGCAAGATAGCAGAAACGGAGACAAATGAAGATAATAAAATTTGATACACCTATAATTAAATCATCCTCTGAAATAGAGTATGGGGATATTTTTCTAACTGAATTTGGGGATTTTGATAATTGGGTTGAGATTGTGTTTGAAAATTGCACAAGCGATAATTTACCCGACTGGACAAAAATCAAGTATCATATTCCCAATGGCACATTAAGTGCTTATTGTTACGAAAATCATCCTATAAACAAAGTTAAATTCAAAGTAATAGGCAAGGAAGAAAGTGAGGATAACAGCAATGAATAAATTTGAAAAAGTAAGTTATATAGAATATGTAAAGGCAATTGGTGGTGATATTGATTTGTTTGATGAGTATAATGACATCAAAATTCCTAAAAGAGCCACAATAGGATCAGCAGGGTATGATTTTTTCGCACCTTTTACGTTTACACTTGAACCGGGAGAAACCATTAAGTTTCCTACTGGTATTAGAGTGTTGCTCGACAAAGATAAGTTTTTAGCTATATACCCACGTTCAGGACTTGGTTTCAAGTACAGGGTTCAGCTTGACAATACTGTGGGAATTATAGACAGCGACTATAGCAATTCAGACAATGAAGGGCATATATTCATCAAGATTACAAATGATACAAGAGACAATAAAACTGTCACAATCAATAAAGGTGACGGTGTTGCACAGGGTATTATAACTCAGTTTTTCATTACCGATGATGATAGGGCAGACGGTATAAGAAATGGTGGGTTTGGAAGTACAACAAAGGGTTAAAAAATGAATAAATTACATAATATAGCCAACAATTACTACAAGAGCATTGTAGCTTCTTTGCTAATTACTATTGTTGCTTATTGCAATTTACTTTGTGAAAATCGTTATATAGGGGCTTTTATGTTCTCTTTTGGGTTAATAGTAATATGCAAATACAATTTAAATCTGTTCACAGGACAAGCCGGATATATAACTATAAAGCAAATTCCTAATTACTTGATTACGATAATCACGAATTTATTTTATTCAATGTTTTTCTCAGCTTTGCTGTCTTTCAATGAAAATGCTTGCTTAAAAGCAAAAGAAATATGGGCTATAAAAAGCAGTTTAGATGTAGATTCTTTAATATTTTCATCTTTTTTCTGTGGTGTGTTACTCTACATAGGAGTTGACTATTATAAAAAACATTCAAGTATAATTGGGTTGCTTTTTGCAATTCCCATATTTGTGCTATGTGGTTTCGATCACGCAGTAGCAGATACGGTATATTTCACATTGGCTTTTAGCAAGTATTATGTAGTCGATTTGTCCCCTACTAACTTAATAAGATTTTTGATTATAATTCTATTTAACATAGCTGGAAGTAAAGTGACAAAAATACTAATGGAGAACAACCAAAATAATTTTGTGTGTTGAGCTAATACAAGAAAGGAATAAAAAATGACATTAGAAAAAGCTATTTTGTTAGCTATGATAGAAGCGTCATACAAAGACCATTTAATAGACGAAGAAACATACAACAACATGATACATTCGATATGATTTTAAAGAAAGACGTTGGGAAAATACTCAACGTCTCTTTTTTTGACAAAATACAACAATAAACCTATCTTTTTTAGTTGACAGCAAAAATTGGTATGGTATCATTGTGGTGTAAATTTGTATTAAAAAGGAGAGATTAAAAAATGAACATCTATACTTTAATTGAAAAAATGACATTAGAACATAAAACAATTTTCGATATGCAGTTGAGAGTTGCTTTTTATGCCCGTGTGTCAACAACTAAAGAAGTACAGTTAAATTCAAGAGATAACCAAATACAGACTTTCACCGAGCTAATACAGAAAAACTCAAATTGGACTTTAATTAAAGGATATGTAGACACCGTTAGAGGAGAAACCGCAGCCAATCGAAACAATTTTATGCGTATGATAGATGATGCAAAACTCGGAAAATTCGATTTGATAGTGTGCAAAGAAATTTCAAGATTTAGCCGTGACTTAATTGATAGTATATCATATACTCGTGAATTATTTAAAAACAATGTCGGGGTCTATTTTACTTCTGATAATCTTTGCACAATCGACAGAGACAGTGAGTTAAGATTAGGCATTATGGCTTCAATTGCTCAACAAGAAGTAGCAAGATTGTCTGAAAGAATTAAATTTGGGCATAAGAAAGCAATTGAGAATGGAGTAGTTATGGGGAATAGCCGTATTTTTGGCTATATCAAGAATGATGGCAAATTGGTTGTTGATCCTTATGAAAGCAAAATGGTTGAAAAAATATTTCAAATGTATTCAACCGGGGATTATTCTCTTAGGAACATAAGCGAAGAGCTTTATAAGATGGGCTATAAAAACCACTCAGGAAATATGATAGCCCATACAACAATAAAAGCCATAATTAAAAATCCAAAATATAAAGGATATTATTGTGGCAATAAGGTCAAAGTGTTAGACTATCGCACAAAAGAGCAAAAGTTTTTGCCCGAAGAATCTTGGATTGTTTATAAAGATGAGACAGGCGAAAAAGTACCTGCAATTATTTCAGAAGAAATATGGGATAGATGCAATGCAATGCTAAAAACAAGGTGTACGGGAACAAAAGGGAACATTGGGGGTAAAAGATTTACTTCGCCGTTATCAAGTAAAATATTTTGCACTCATTGTGGCAAAAATTATCATCATGATTCTTATGGACACAAAAACGGAAAAGACAACGTACAATGGCACTGGATATGTTCTGAAAAAAAGAAAAGATCATCTAACTGCCCATCTTTCTCTATAAAAGATGATGATATGCTTAAGATAATAAAAAAATTTTTAGTTTCGTTCATAGGAGATATGGATAAATATATTGAGAAGTATTTAACAGTATACAAATCACAATTTTCCAACAACAAAATTCAAGTGACCTTGAAATCTATAGAAACAGAAATCAAAAAATATCAAAATAAAAAAGACAAACTCCTTGATTTATACACAGATGAAATCATAAGTAAAGAAGATTTTAAAATTAAGAATGAAAAAATACAAGCACATCTTGATGAACTGAATAGAGAAAAAGAAAGTTTATGCGGTGACAAGCATAGCATAGAAAAATCCATATCCCAATTAAAAGATATTAAGGAATACTTTAATAACAGCAACGTGACGGTTGATAATATGAGCGACACTTTTGCATACGAACTATCAAAAACTATAATAAAAAGAATTGAAATTGAGCCAATTGACAAAATAACGGCTAATATAGTTTTCTATACAAATTTTTCAGATAATTTTAAAATGAGTATTGCTAAAGAATGTAGAGGCAAAGCCAATTGTAGCGGTATGACTAATGGACATATCTTCTTGACCATCTGACCGCCGATTGAACCTGCCTGCTTTGAAGTAAGGTCGCCGTTGTAGCCGTTGTCCTTAAGGGGTACGCCTACTTCGCTTGCAGCCTGCATCTTGATGCTGTTTAATGCTGCCTTGTTCTTTTTATTGGTACTAGCCATTGTTGTTTTCCTCCGTATTTGTTATGCAGGTCCTTTTGACCTTGCAACATTATTATGTTCGGAGATTTTTTAAATATCAGATGAAATTTTTGGTGATAAATCATAACGCAGAAAATACGGCAAACCGTTCTGATTTTGCAAATGACATTGCAATCAGAATTCATCTGTGTTAAAATTAATTAACATATTTTTACGGAGGAATCGCTATGCCTACAGAACTCGAAACCATGAAGCACGCCAAGGAATACATAGACAAGCTCGCAAACGGAATAGACCCTTTTAGCGATAAGCCTGTGCCGGACGGCGATATTATCAATAACGTCAAGCTGTCACGATGCTTTTTCTACATTTCGGGAATACTTGAAAAGGTGATTGAAAACGGCGGAGAGGCGGCTAAGCCGCAAGTCACCGAAGCTGTAAGGCCGCATAAGCGTGGCAGTGTGGTAATAACTGACGAGGCACGGGTAAAATTCAGATGTTTTATAAACGAAGTGTCGCTGTCAACCTTTACCGATATGATAAACAAGCATATTGACAGCGATGTTTCCGTAAAGCTGAAAGGCTCTGCAATTGCCGATTGGCTGACCGTGATAGGCATGCTGACGGAAGAAACACTGCCTAACGGCAAGCTCAAAAGAGTGCCGACCGAAAACGGCATTTCCGAGGGCATACGGCTTAATGAATATTTCACTCCGGGCGGTTTTCCGGGATACGCAATAATGCTCAGCCCTGCGGCACAGCAGTTTGTGCTTGACAACATAGACGCAATAGCGGAAATGAACGGCTTGCCGAGAGAAAAACGTAACAGACTGCCGTTTGAGGTTACAGACGAAATGCGTCAGAAGCTTACTTCCACGGAGAAATTCGTTACGGCAACAGATATAACGCAGAATATCAATTCTTATGTCGATGAAGAAAAGTCGGGTACGCTTAAAACAGGCTCTGTATCAAAATGGCTCGAAGAACAAGGCGTACTTGAAAACACCGAGCTTCCAAGCGGCAGAAAAACCAGACTGCCTACTGAGTAGGGTGTAAAGCTCGGAATAGAAACAAGGCAACGCACCTCACAGCGTGGCGAAGAGTATACGGCGGTTGTCTATTCAAAGCAGGCGCGCCAGTTCAAACGTTCTCAAGGGATGACGCCACTGGAATTCAGACGTGAAGACGGCGACGGAGTCGGAACGGTTGAGTAATTTGCATAAAGACGAAATCTAAAAATTTACATGAAAATTTATATAAAACACTTGTGTTTTTGCAACACGCGTATTATAATAAAAACAAAGGAGGGAACGAGATGAAAGCGAGTATCCGACAGATCAGTGAAATGACCGGATTTTCTCCGGCAACTGTATCCAACGCGCTTAACAATAAACGCGGCGTCAACCATGAAACCGCCGCAAAGATTCTCGAAGCCGCCCATGCCTGCGGATATTTATCCGAAGGCGGAAATATCCACAGCATTCGTTTCGTCATTTATAAAGACAGCGGACAGGTCGTTTCCGATACGCCTTTTTTCTCCGCCCTGATCGAAGGAGTCGAGATGGAAAGCCGGGTCGGGAATTTTGAAACGGTGATCTGGAACCTGAACCGGTCTGCGCCGGATTATGACGAACGCTTAAAACAGCTTCTGACCGATCCGACAAGCGGTATCCTGCTTCTGGCAACCGAGTTGGATGAAGAAGAAGCCGCTAAGTTCAAAAGCGCGCTGGCACCGGTCGTTGTACTGGATAACTGGTTTGAAAACTCCTCTTTCAACTCTGTCCTGATCAGCAACACCGATTCGACCTATGCCGCAGCCGAGTATCTGATCGCAAATGGTCATAAGGAGATCGGATACCTGAAAAGCAACATTAACATCAAAAACTTCTTCTACCGCCAGGAAGGATATGAACGGGCGCTTAAAGCGCATGGACTTGAGATCCCGGAAAACGGGCTGATTTCTCTGCCTCCGACGATGGACGGGGCAAGAGTACAGATGAACCGTTTGCTTTCCGCCGGGATCAGGCTTCCCGAAGCACTCCTAGCCGATAACGATATCATTGCTCTGGGCGCGATGAAGGCCATGCAGGATCACGGGATCCGGATCCCTGAGGACGTATCGATCATCGGGTTTGATGATCTTCCGTTTTGCAGCATCACGACCCCCGGCCTGACCACCATTCATGTTTATAAACAGGAAATGGGACGCACAGCCGTCCGAAGGCTTCTGGAACTGATCCGGAACGGCGACCGGTTTGTGACCAAATCTCAGATCTGTACTGAGTTTGTTGAGCGGGGAAGCGTGTGCAAACGCACTGACTGACCGCTTATGATAAATGCCGACAGTCTCTAATTTCAGAAAGGAAGGAATTTTTATGACTCCTGCAAAAATCAAAATCGGTTATGCACCGACCAGACGCAGTATCTTTTCCGCGCCTGCAGCTATTGAATACCGCAATCTGACCGCAGATCGTCTGCGCGAACTGGGCGTGGATTTTGTTGACATCACCGATATCAATAAAGAAGGGCTTCTCTACGATGACAACGATCTGCTCGCAATTGTGGAAAAATTCAAAGCCGAGAAGGTTGACGGTATCTTCTTCCCTCACGGAAACTTCGGCACCGAGTACGAGGTCGCAAGACTGGCCAAGGAAATGAATCTTCCGGTTCTGCTCTGGGGTCCCCGCGATGAATGTCCCGATCCCGAAACCGGCGTCCGCCTGAGAGATTCCCAGTGCGGCTTGTTCGCGACTGGTAAGGTTCTCCGCCGTTTCCGCGTACCTTTCACCTACATGACCAACTGCAACCTGACCGATCCCGAATTTGAGCGGGGAATCAAGGACTTCCTTGCCGTCTGCAATATCGTCCGCACCTTCCGTCATACCCGCATCCTTCAGATCTCGACCCGTCCGTTTGACTTCTGGAGCACGATGTGCAACGAAGGTGAGCTGCTTGAGAAATTCAACATCCAGCTTTCGCCCGTTCCGATGACCGAACTGGTTCAGAACGTCAACAAGGCAAAAGAGGAAAAAACGCTGGTCGAAGCCTGCGTCGCTTATATGCGAATGAAGATGGACATCCACGTCACCGAGGACGAGCTTTACAATGTAGCCGCTATGAAAGTTGCGATCGAAACGATGGCAAAGAAATACGGTTGCAACGCCGCTGTTATTCAGTGTTGGAACGCCCTTCAGGATGAACTTGGCGTTATGCCCTGCTGTGCAAACTCCCTGCTCTTTGATGAAGGCTTCCCGGTCGTCTGTGAGACCGATATCCACGGTGCGATCACTTCTCTGCTGATTCAGGCTGCCGGTATGGACGAGCATCCCGTATTCTTTGCTGACTGGACGGTTCGCCATCCTACCAACGACAACGCTGAGCTGCTTCAGCACTGCGGCCCCTGGCCCCTTTCTCTTGCTAAAGAGCGTCCTCAGCTGACCTATCCGCTGGCATTTGATTACCCCGGTGCGGTTGCTGCCGAGTGCAAACACGGCAACGTTACCCTCTGCCGTTTTGACGGCGACAACGGCGAATACAGCCTGCTGCTCGGTACCGCTAAAGGTATTGACGGTCCTTACACCAAGGGTACCTATCTCTGGGTCGAGGTCAAAAACTGGAAGAAGCTGGAGGCAAAGATTGTCGAAGGCCCCTATATTCATCACTGTGCCGGTATTCACGGCGATGTTGTCGCGAGACTTTACGAAGCCTGCAAATACATCGGCGTCAAGCCCGACCTTTATGACGATAACGACGAAGAAATCAAAGCATATCTTCGCGGCGAATAAATGAAGGAGAGCCGGGAGAAAAGAGTATCTCTTCCGACTCCTGATCAGGAAAGGACACAGACTTATGAACCTGAAAGCAAACTCTTACAAACTGCGTCAGGATATCCTCAATATCGTCTACCACGCAAAGGGCGGACATATCGGCGGTGACATGAGCGTAATCGATACGCTCAACGTCCTGTATAACAAGCAGATGAATGTTACTCCCGAGAATTTTCATGATCCCGATCATGACCGCTTTATCCTCAGTAAAGGTCATACGGTTGAGGCACTTTACGCGGTTCTCTGCCAGAAAGGATTCTTCCCCCGCGAGGATTTGAAAACGGTTTCCCAGTATCTCTCCAAGTACATCGGTCACCCCAACAATAAAGTCAATGGTATCGAGATGAACTCCGGTTCTCTCGGCCACGGTCTGTCGGTCGCGATCGGTATGGCACTCGCCGGTAAGATGGACAAGCGCGATTACCGCGTATATGTTGTCATGGGCGATGGTGAGCTTGCCGAAGGAAGCGTCTGGGAAGGCGCCATGGCCGGCGGTCACTATAAGCTGGACAATCTCTGCGCCGTCATTGACCGGAACCGTCTCCAGATCTCCGGCACGACCGAATATGTTATGAACCAGGAAAGCCAGGAAGAGCGTTGGGCGACCTTCGGTTGGCACGTCATCTCGATCGACGGAAACGATGTTGATGCGTTGGATCGTGCATTTGACGAAGCAAAAGCCACCAAAGGCAAACCCACCCTGATCGTTGCCAACACCACGAAGGGCTGCGGCGTATCCTTTATGGAAAATAAAGCTGCATGGCATCACAAAGTTCCGACTCCCGAAGAATACGAACAGGGTATGGCGGAACTGAAAGCAAAGGAGGCTGCGGCAAATGAATAAGATTGCGAATAAGCAGGTGATCTGCGAAGTTCTGATGGAAAAGGCTAAAGAGGACAGAGACGTTGTTGTTCTCTGCTCCGACTCCCGCGGAAGCGCTTCGCTGACTCCGTTTGCCGATACATATCCCGACCAGTTTGTTGAAGTTGGCATCGCTGAGCAGAGCCTGGTTTCGATCTCTGCCGGTCTTGCTAAATGCGGCAAAAAAGCCTATGCGGCTTCTCCCGCATGCTTCCTCTCGACCAGAAGCATGGAACAGGCGAAGGTTGACTGCGCTTATTCCCATACCAATGTTAAGCTGATCGGTATTTCGGGCGGTGTTTCCTACGGCGCGCTCGGCATGACCCATCATTCGGCGACCGATATTGCTGACATGGCATCGATCCCCGGAATGCGCGTTTATCTTCCTTCCGACCGTTTCCAGACCCGTAAGCTGATGGAAGCGCTTTATCAGGACGATCAGACCGCTTATATCCGCGTCGGCCGCTACGCCGTTCCGGATGTTTACTCGGAGGACAACTGCCCCTTTGAGATGGATAAAGCGACCGTTATCGGCGAAGGGACGGATGTTGCCATCATCGCCTGCGGTGAAATGGTAGAAGCAGCCGTTGCCGCTTCCAAAGAACTGAATGAGCGGGGGATCTCCGCCGGTGTGCTCGATATGTACTGCGTCAAGCCGCTGGATGAACAGGCAGTTATCCGTGCAGCTGAAAAAGCAAAAGCTGTGATCGTAATCGAAGAGCATACCCGGATCGGCGGACTCGGTTCAATGGTCTGCCAGATTGTCGCAGCCAATGCTCCCCGTAAAGTCACCTGCATGGGCCTGCCCGATGCTCCTGTTATCACCGGTAATTCCCGCGAGGTCTTTGACTATTATCATCTGAATAAAGACGGTATCATTGCTGCCGCAAAAGAACTGTTAAAATAAGCGACTGTTCCTCCCGCATCGGATCGACATATCCGGTGCGGGAGGGGAAAGGACTGGTTTTCAGCATGAAATATATTCTGGCGATTGACCAGAGCACTTCCGGAACCAAAGCCCTTCTTTTTGACGAAGACGCCCAGCTGATCGGCCGAAGCGACCTTCCGCATAAACAGAAGATTTCAGAAAACGGATGGGTCGCGCATGATCCGATGGAAATCTGGGAGAACACCAAAGGCGTTGCCCGTGCTATTATTGAAAAAACCGGCATCAACAAAGACGAAGTCATTGGCATCGGCATCAGCAACCAGCGCGAGACGGCTCTGGTTTGGGATCGCGATACCGGCCTTCCGGTTTATGATGCGATCGTATGGCAGTGCGCACGCGGTGCAAAGATCTGTGAAGGACTGTCTGATTATGCCGAAATGGTGCGCGAGCACACAGGTCTGCGGCTCTCTCCATATTTCTCTGCGGCAAAGATCGCATGGGTTCTCCAGAACGCTGGCGACCTTTCCGGCAGACACCTTTGCTGCGGCACGATTGATTCGTGGCTCGTCTTTAAGATGACCCACGGAAAAGAATTCCGATGCGATTACTCCAACGCTTCCCGTACACAGCTTTTCAATATCCGTACCCTTTCCTGGGACAGTGAGATCTGCTCGATCTTTGGAATTGACCCGGAGACGCTTCCGACTGTGACCGACTCCGACGGTCTTTACGGTTATACCGATCTTGATGGGTACTTTTCCAAAGAAATCCCGATTCACGGCGTTCTCGGCGACAGTCACGGCGCTCTCTTCGGGCAGGGCTGTCTGACTCCTGGCATGATTAAAGCGACCTTCGGAACCGGCTCCTCCGTTATGATGAATATTGGTGAAAAACCGATCTTCTCTGACGCCGGTATCGTAACCTCGCTGGCATGGAGCATGGGCGGGAAAGTAAACTACGTCTTGGAAGGCAACATCAACTATACCGGCTCGGTTATCAAATGGCTGGTCGATGATGTGAAGCTGTTGGGTGCTTCCCGCGAATCGGGCGAATTTGCTGCAAAGGCCAATCCCGAGGATACGACCTACCTCGTTCCGGCTTTCTCCGGGCTGGGCGCCCCCTATTGGGACAGTGAGGCAAAGGCCGCAATCGTCGGTATGACCCGCAGCACCGGAAAAGCCGAAATCGTAAAGGCGGCGGAAGAATGCATTGCGTATCAGATCACCGATCTTGTTCTGCTGATGCAGCAGGAGTCCGGTCTGCCGATCACTGAGATCCGGGTAGACGGCGGTCCGACTAAAGACAAATATCTGATGCAGTTCCAGTCGGATATGCTTTCGATCCCGGTTGCAGTTCCGAAAAACGAAGAACTTTCGGGCATCGGCGCAGCTTATGCTGCCGGTTTTGCTCTGGGGCTGTGGGATCAGTCTGTTTATGAAAAAGAAGAACGCACCCGCTATCTGTCGAAGGTGGACGAATCTTCCCGTAAAAAGCGCTATGACGGCTGGAAAGCGGCTGTCGCAAGCGTTCTGACCAAATGACAGAAGTGTAATTATCATGAAATTCTTTATCGACACCGCCAATATTGAAGAAATCCGTAAGGCAAACAACATGGGCGTTATCGCTGGCGTTACCACCAATCCTTCTCTGATCGCCAAAGAAGGCCGCGACTATGCGACCGTTCTGAAAGAAATTGCCAAGATCGTTGACGGCCCGATCTCCGGCGAGGTCAAAGCGACCACTGAGGACGCTGAAGGCATGATCAAAGAGGGAAGAGCAATCTATGCGCTCGACCCCAAGCACATGGTCGTTAAGATCCCGATGACCGTTGAAGGCTTGAAAGCCATCAAGGTTCTCTCCTCCGAAGGAATTCCGACCAACTGCACGTTGATCTTCTCCGCAAACCAGGCACTTCTTGCCGCTCGTGCAGGTGCTACTTATGTCAGCCCCTTCCTTGGCCGTCTGGATGATATTTCTCAGCCCGGCATTGAGCTGATCGAAACGATCACCGCCATGTTCTCCCGTTTCCCCGAGATCAAGACCGAGATTATCTGCGCGTCTGTCCGCAACCCGATCCATGTTACCGATTGCGCTCTGGCCGGTGCGGATATCGCGACCGTTCCTTACAAGGTCATTGAGCAGATGACCAAGCATCCGCTCACCGATCAGGGCATCATCAAGTTCCAGGATGACTACCGCAAGGTATTCGGTGATAAATAAGCTTTACTGAATATTGAAAAGGGAACCGGAAAATCGCCCCTTCTTTACTTGTGCTTATGCAATATGTAAATATGTATCGGCTCAGCCTCTGATATTATAATCTTCTGCAAGAAGCACAGACGCTCTTGCGAGCTTGTGCAGATAAACAAACGGTCCGATAATGATAAGGCTTCCCAGAACGTTCCATAGCCAGTAATCCGAAGCACCGAAAGAATATGCTATGCCACGTCTTGCAAGCTCGTTGCCCATTCTTGAAGAAAGGTTATGGAACCATACGATAAAACCGATACCTAATGTAAGCGGCCCGATGATAAACGCCATAAGGCAGTAGTGCATTGTCTTTCTTCCGTCAAATCTGCTTGCGATAAGATTTATATCTTCTGAAATTCCGGAAAAGAAAACTAACGGATAAATTCCGAAAGTTATAATTGTTAACAGAATCAGCTTAATCAGACCTCTGTGTGTATTGAGCTGTCTTACCGGTCCGTAGCTTTGCTGATACTGCGGTGCGGGCTGCTGGTACTGCGGTGCAGGCTGCTGGTACTGCGGTGCAGGCTGCTGGTACTGCGGCGCAGGCTGCTGAAAGTTCTGTTCAACAGGCTGCTGATAATTGTTCTGTTCGTTCATATTTATACCTCCCTGAAAGTTTTCTTAATAATAGCACAATATTAGACGTATGTCAATAATTTAATTTAATAAAATTAATCTTTAAGGAAATCTGCGAAACGCCATAGGCAAAAATATCATTCTTATCCGAAACAGTTGACATAGCGAAAAACCGGTGCTATAATGCTATAATATGAGCATTGCACAACAAGTGTTACAGAAAAACCCATATCACGAGGTGATATTATGCCGCCTAGGGCAAAATATACAAGAGAAGAAATAACCGAAATAGCGCTCGGAATAGTTGCCGAGAGCGGTGTTGAATCGCTGAATGCAAGAAGCCTTGCAGAAGCTATGGGAACATCGACACGCCCTATCTTTACAGCGTTCAGAAATATGGAGGAGCTTGAAAGCGCTGTCCGTGAGTCCGCTATGAAGGTATTCGGACAGTTTGCGGAAAAAGAAACGCCCGATATGCCTGCATTCAAGCAGGTCGGCATACAGATGATCACTTTTGCAAAGGAAAAGCCGAAGCTGTTCAGACTTCTTTTTATGAAGGAACAGGATCATACTTTCAATTTCGAGGGAATGTTCTCGTCTATGCTCGGCGTTACGGCTGACAAGTGCATTGAGTATATAATGAACGATTACTCGCTTTCAAAAGAGGACGCAATGACTTTGTTCAGACACGTCTGGATATTCACCTACGGTATAGGTGTATTGCTTTCATCCAACATCTGTCTGTTCAGCGAAAACGAGATTTCGGATATGCTGAGCGTTCAGTTCAGAAGTATGCTGATTATGATAAAGTCCTCACATGCGGCAAAGTAAAACCCGATATACATCCTGATCTGTTTTATGGCAGGTCGGGAATTTTTTTATCCTTTTTTCCAAACATTTTTCTATCCATACATAAATAATGTTGCAAACGGTGTTTTAATATACTTGAAAAACGAACATTGCAATGTGTTTTCAAGCAGTTTTCAAAGCTTTTTTCCAAGTCTTTTTGCGTGGAAAAAGGCAGAAGAAAAGATGCGGTCAACAGTATATAATAAAGCTATAAAATTACAGATTTCGGGAGATGTCATGGATAAGAATAACAAATCGGAATCGCTTAACGGTGTGTATGGGACGATATGTGAAATTATCGGCTTTGAAAACACCGTTAAGCTGTACAATCAGATGAAGGGAAGTCAGATAAATTTCCCCACACGGCTTTATTCTAAGGAATATGTCGCATTGGAGGCGGAAAAAACTGACGGCTCATCTGATTCGCTTAATAAGATAGCCACCGAGTATAACTATTCGGAGAGGACTATAAGAAAACTTCTGAAAAAGAAAAACGAGGAGGAATAAGTATGGAACAGGGAAGTTCGAAGAAGAACAACATAATCGTACTGTGTGTTGTTATTGCAGTAATAGCTGTCGCACTGGTTGCCTATTTTGTAATAAGCGGTCAGAAGGATAACGGTCAGCCTGCGGTCAGCGCAACAATGGAATTGAACACCGTCAACATTTACGGTGCCTGGTACAAGAAAGCAGGTGACAGCACATACGAACTGAGATTCAAGGACAACAAGGAGCTGTCATATAAGCAGACGGCGGCAGACGGCACGGTCACGGCACAATCCGACGAGGGTACATACGATATTGCGGACGGAAAGCTGATACTTACAATAGTTGCAGGCGGTCAGACTTACAGTGACACCTGCATAGCAAACGTAAACGAAAAGCAGATGTCGCTCGTGACTGAGGCAAACGGCAGTGGGCTTTTCGGCGGTATCTACGACAAGGACGGAGCGGATTATTCCGTACCCGATATTTCAGATGATGAACCGTCAGAAGCACCTGATACCACATCGGCACAGACAACAGCGGCGACAACAGCACAGACAACACCCGAAACTACAGTGCAGACAACACCTGCACCGGAAACAACACCTGCCGAAACACAACCAGAAGCTCCTGCCGTTACCAATGGAACTATAGCACTTCCGGACTATATACAGTATTATTTTGACAAGGATTTTGCCGACGTATGGGGAATTACAGCCAGCATTTATACCGGATATTATGCCTGCTACGAAAAGGACGGTCTTGATATCTACTATTGCAGAAAAGACTTTATTCAAGACCACCCGATCTTAGGACGAGGCAAGGCAATTATGGTCGAGTGTCCTATAATATCTTTCTTTACAGATTTTGACGGTTATGTGACATATGGAGCTTTCAGCAATTATCTGTATAAAAACTACGGCGATTATATAACACTCAGAGATGACGGTACATTTGGTTTATATGATGACGGAAAATATGTTATATACTTCACTTTTGATTCAGATGCTGAAATATCTTCTTCAACGCTCATCGGTGACGGAAATATAGTAATATGTGAGGAACAGGAATACTACAGTGATAAGCTTTAATTCAAAAGGAGATTGTTATGAAACTAAATAAAGAATTTATACTTAAAAATCTTATGGGAATTATATGTGCCGTGATAATTCTTGCACTGTTTCTTCCCTTTATGTCGGTAAAGGCGGAGGTTTCTGTCGGAGGATTCGGCGGCGGAAGCGCCGATCAGTCGATGAACGGCTTTTCGCTTGTGACGGACGGCGGATTTTTCGGCTTTGCGTTTATACTTTGCCTTGTGGCAGTAGCGGCAAGCTGTTATATCCCTCAGCTGAAGCCTTTCAGAAAGATTATATCCGCTATAGGCTCGGTTGCAGGTATCGTCTGCCTGTTCATAGCGCCCGGTTCGGCGGCATCGGCAGTAAATGCGGCGGCAGGCGGAGCGACCGCAGGCACGGGAGTATCCGCAAAGGTAGAGCTTAACTATCTGATAGGCTTCTGGATAATACTTATTCTTATGCTCGCTCTTATAGCAATGTCGGTAATACAGTTCTTAGGACTTAAGGGCAACAAGGTATTTGACGCAGTAAACTCAGCCGAAGATGAAAACGGCACTGCTGGCGTATCTCTGCCGTCAATAAACGCTGACGGAATAAAGTCAGCGATAGGTTCAGTAAATGCCGACAGCATAAAGAATATGGCACAGAATGCCGCAGGAAGCATCGCAGGTGCAGCAGGAAATCTAAAGGATAAAGCGTCACAGGCGGCGGCAAATATGCAGAATCATTCAAGCACAGCGTCTGCAAAGAAGGAAGATCCGAAAGCGATAATGGAGCAGATAAAACAGCTTCACGAAATGAAAGAAAACGGTATACTGACGGAAGAAGAGTTTGCAGAAAAGAAGAAGGAGTTCCTCGAACGGCTGTAAGCGATTGAATTCCTGCCATAAATAGTGTATAATTATATATACTATGATATACACAAACGGAGGAACGGCAATGGGGAAAACGTCAAACTGCCTTAAAATGCTGCAGATTTTAAGCTCGGGCAGAGTGTACAAGGGTCAGGAACTGGCTGATATTCTTGAAACAAACGTCCGCAATATAGCCGAGTACCGCACAGAGCTTGAAATGGCAGGCTATTATATAGAGGGTATCCCCGGCAAATACGGCGGATACCGTCTGATAACGCAGAGCGTGATTCCTACGGTAAGGCTCAATGAAGCCGAACAGCGTGCGTTATCCTCCGGAGCGGAATATCTTAAGAGCCGCAACGATTTTCCTTACTCAAGCGATTATGAAAAAGCGATGGGAAAGGTCTTTGCGGCGGTAAAGCACGAACAGCCGCAGGAAATATCCGTTGCCAACCGTTTTCCGCTTGCCGTTGACGAGCAGGAGCTTAGCAGACGGTATGATACTGTGGCACAGTGTATCGCTCACAGAAAAGAGCTTGAGATGGATTATCTGTCGCTGTCAAACAAGGTGTCGCACCGCCGCTTTGATCCGTATAAGCTGTTTATGTATAACAATGCGTGGTTTATGCTGGGGTATGATAAAAAGTCATACGAGATCCGCTATTTCAAGCTGAGCCGTATTCAGTCGATGGTTGTCACGGAAAACCGCTTCACAGTTCTTGCGACATACAAGGAAAGCGACTATCTTGACGATTTCGGTATGAAAAAGAATGGCGAATGGTATGATATAGTTATGCTGCTGCACGGCAGATATGCGATGCTCACCCGTGAACGTATCTACGGCAGAGATCAGACGGTTACGCCGATAGACGAAGATACAACAGAGCTTCGTTGCACAATGCAGAATGAGGAGAATATCATGTGCTTTGTGATGGGGTTTGGAAGTCACTGCGAGGTCGTTTCACCGCAGTGGTTGAAAGACAGGGTGAAAGACGAGGCGGAAAAAATATTATCGCAAAGTATGCGGTAATCACATTATGCAAAAAATCACCCGATGCATTTTAGCATCGGGTGATTTTTTTATTACGGCGTTACGCCTTCATTATCTGCTTTACCCTGTATGGTATTTTTCAGATATTTTTCTGCCTCCTGCACAGGCATAGGCTTTGCATAAAGATAACCCTGCGCCGTATCGCATCCGCAGCTTTCGAGGAACTGTGCCTGATCTGCGGTTTCAACACCCTCAGCAATAAGCCCCAGACCTACGTCCTTGGACATTGAGATGGTGTGCATTATTATCTTCTTTCCACGATCGTTTGACATATGTGTCGAGAAGAATTCACGGTCGAGCTTCAGCACATCGAACTTTGTATCCTGCAGCGTATTCAGCGAGGAGTAGCCTGAGCCGAAGTCGTCCATCAGCAGAATGTAGCCGTGTTCCTTTATCTTTTCGGTCATACGCAGTGTTGTGTCATTTTCTATGCTTTCGGTTATTTCAAGCTCAAGCAGATGCTTCGGCAGACGATATTTCTCAATAAGCCCGTCAAGGACATTGAGGAATGATTCATCGTCAAGGTTCGCACGGGAAACATTGACCGAGATCGGAAGCGGCGTGAAATGCCTGTCTATCCAGTCACGCAGTACCATGCAGGCACATTCCCAAACATAAGCGTCCAGCTTTGTGATAAATCCATTTTCCTCAAACAGCGGTATAAATCCGCCCGGGTATATCATTCCCCTTTCGGGACTTTGCCACCTTACAAGCGCTTCATAGCCGACAGCTTCGCCGCTTGATATGCTGAACTTCGGCTGCAGATAGATGATAAATTCGTTGTTGTCCAAAGCCTTTTTCATATGCGATTCGACAAACTTACGTTCCTTTATCTCCTTCTGCATATTCTTGCTATAGAATGCAACGCTTTCAAGAGCGTTTTTCTTGATAGATTGTCTTGCCATAGCGGCACAGTCGCACATCGTTCTGACAGATACGCTCCTGTCCTCTATAAGATAAATACCGAACACGAATTCATAGCTGTATTGACGGAAATTCTTCAGACAACGCTGAAGCTCGGATACAACGGAGAGCAACCCGTCCTTATCTTCGTAAGGGGTCAGAAGTGTAAAGACGTCACCGCTCATTCTTGCTCCCATCTGCTGTTTTCCGCAGAAGTTGCTGAGCTGACGTGATATGAACTGGAGCATTTCCGTTCCTGCGTCTTCGCCGTAGTTTTCATTTATCAGCTTGAAACGCTTTATATCAAACTGCACAAGAGCAAATTTAGTGTCGGGGTATGCCGTGAGCCTTTGCGAGATCATATCGTTGAACATTATCGGATTATCGGTAGTGGTGTAATAATCCAGAATGTCTATGCTCATTATTTCGTTGATTTCGAGTTTTTTGATAGAACCGGCTATCTCCTCCATTTTACCGTCCTTGCCCGAAAGCTGTACATAAATACCGTACCATACAGGCTTGTCACCTTCGCACAGACGTATGTTTACGTTCAATGAGGAATCGGTAATCTTATCGTCAAAGGAGTTCTTTATTTTACGGCAGAAGCTTTCATAGATGAGCTTGTCGTCGGGGTGTACCGCTCCGCTCAGCCATATCGCACGCAGAGGTCCGACAGAGGAAGATTTAAGGCACTTTGGCATATGATCGTTCTCTATGATGTACCACTTGAAGTTGAGATAGTCCATATAGAAGTAGGTGCATTTGTCAAACTGCGAGAATATTTTGTGTATTCTGCTGCGATAACCTTCAAGCACCTCATCGGGCTTTTTCTGAGCCTCGGGTACGGGCTGAAAGGCAGGAACACGCTCGCCCTTCTTCACCTTTTTCTGCTCGTACATAAGCCGGTCGGTATTGCGCATAAGTTCGTTTACTTCTTCAACACTGCTCACCGTGCCGTATGATCCGCCTACGCTTATAGACACCTCATAAGGTTTTCCTGCACTGCGATTGAACTTGTCGATCTCCGTCTGTATCTCACCGACAAGCCTTGACAGCTCACGCTGTTTGTCGGTGTTATACGGCACTGTCAGTATAAATTCATCTCCGCCGAATCTGGCACATATACCGTCTTTTCCACAGCCCGTCTTTATAGCGTCAGCCACCGCTTTTATAGCTATGTCGCCCTCAGAGTGACCGTATGTATCGTTTATCTCTTTGAGCCTGTCCATATCGCAGGATACAAGGATAACATTACACTTTTCGTTTCCGAGCATAAGCTCGTTTATACGTTCAAAATATCCCCTTCGGTTATAGATGTTTGTAAGCGGATCTATCAAGTGCGTGAGCGAAAGCTCATTGTTTGCGTTTCTGAGAAGATATTCTATGCGGAAGTTTTCAAGCGCCTGGTTTATAGATTCCACCAGTCGCTGAACATAGTAGAAGCTGCCGGGATTTACAAGAAGATCGTCTGCAATGGCGGCATAATAGCCTATGACATGCTCCTGAAAATGCAGAGGGCAGAACATAATGGTATTATATCTTTTGATAAGATCGTTGAGATTGGGAAGTACCTTCTTTGTCGGATAATTTATATTATAGCTGTAATCGCTCCACGTCCTTATGACGTGTGCGGTCATATTTTCGGTAAAAACGCTGTGATACGCTTTTGGTATGACGGCTGATTCCTTGGTCAGAAAATCATCATTCAGACACAGTGCTGCATGGTAGTTGAAATATCTGCCCATAGCCTTTGTAAGCTCGTCGAGCTTGTCGCAGTTTACCGTATGTGTATAAAGCGAAGCCATCTTGATCTCTGCGTCATAGAGGGCGAGATTATATTTATTCATATGCTCCAGCTTTTCATTGGTATAAGCTACGTCAAAATCGCCGCAGCCGCAGCTCTGACCGAGTATCATAGAGAAATGGATATGCTTATCGGACGGTTTTTCACTGCCATTGATATATCCGTATGCGGTGTCGGCAATGGTTGTCGCAAGCTCATCTGCGTCCATCTGTGCGGTGGTAAGTCTGGTGGTTGAATAAATACGCTCCTGATATATAGCGTCAAATCCGGTGACTATTATATCCTCAGGAACTTTCATGCCGTGTTCTTCAAGAGCTTTCATTACGATGATAGCCATAGAGTCATTTGCGCATATTATAGCCTGAGGCATTTTTCTTCCGCAGACAATAAGGTCCGAGATGGCCTTTTTTGTCGGCACTTCCCAGAAATCTCCATAGCCGAGCATTGTTTTCTCGTTAAATTCAATATTGTGACGTGCAAGAACACGCTTGAAAGCCTCTATTCTTTCTTCTGAGAAGCAGTTGCCTTTTGTGCCTGCCATAAAAAACAGGTCGGTACATTTATGTTCTGTTATGACGTGTTCCACTACCGACTCAAGCGACCTGCCGTAGTCGTATGTTATATTCGTACAGCCGTTGTGACTGCCGTCAAGCATTATTACGGGTATTTTTGCGGCGTTTGCATATCTTATGATAGTGTCGGTTACCCATTCGCTCTTTATAGTTTCGGGCATAATGACAAGAACATCTACAATATCGAGGTTAATAAGATGATAGACGCTTGCCTCTCCCTTTGAATACGGTGTATCGTAAAACATATCTGTAAATGCGTTGAATATCATAACCTTGAAGCCTTTCTTTATCAAAGCGTCCGAGGCTACTTTTACAATATGTGCAGCGTGGTCATTCTGCATTCCCACAAGACATATCCCTGCTACTGCGTATTTATGAAATTTGCCGATGTACAAGCAATCCACCTCCTGTCTGTATTTCTTTTCTGATTATACATAGATAATTGTACCATAAAATAGTACCAAAGTCAAGATTATAGTGGAACTTGCACAATTTTTTGTAAATTCAGCCGCTGTGTTTGTACAGGCTGTAATATTGCTTGAGGCGGAATATACCTGCTGTATTTTCCGTCAACGATAAAATGCTGTGAATTACGGGTTTTTTCATCTTTTACTTGCAAATACCCCTTTACTTATGGTACAATAATAATATACTGCCGTAATAGCGAATTATCGCTTTACTATGATAAATTATCGGAAGATTAAGGAAGAATTAAATATGACCGGCGAACAGATAATGAAGGTTACGGGGATACTCCTGGAAAACCTTATCCCCACAATTAAGATTTTCGGCTTTACGCTGCTTTTTTCAATACCGCTCGGACTTATCGTTGCGGCACTGAAGATGTGCAGGTTCAAGCCAATATCGTGGCTTACAAATCTATACATACTCATAATGCGTGGAACACCGCTTATGCTCCAGATCATAGTTGTCTACTATGCACTGCCGTTTTTAAAGACGGCTACCAAAGGTTCGGGCGGTTTCGTGGAAAGCCTGCTGAGCGGTGTCGATCCTGCCGCAGAGAGCTTTATGTTCACTATGGTAATTATCGCATTCGTGCTGAACTATGCGGCATATTTTGCCGAGATATTCAGAGGCGGTATAGAGTCTATACCGAGAGGTCAGTATGAAGCGGCGGCGGCTCTGGGAATGACAAAGGCACAGACGTTCTTCAGAATAATTCTCCCGCAGGTAATAAAGCGTATCGTTCCTGCGTCGTCAAACGAAGTAATTACGCTTGTAAAGGATACATCGCTTGCAAATGTCGTTGCTTACTCGGAAATAATGCTTGCGGCAAAACAGCAGATGATGAACTACAGCTCGCTTGTTCCGCTGTTTATTGCAGGTGTTTTCTATTTCGTAATGGCTACTGTGCTGACAGCGCTGTTCGGCTTTATTGAAAAGAAACTGAACTACTACAGATAAGGAGCAGGCGGAATGTCAATACTCAGTGTAAAGAATCTATCAAAGAGCTTCGGAAAGCTCGAAGTTTTAAACGATATTTCATTCAATGTGGAGCAGGGCGAGGTAATATCTATAATAGGCCCGTCGGGAAGCGGAAAATCAACGCTCCTGCGCTGTATAAATCAGTTTGAGAAGATAGACAGCGGCGAGTGCGAGATATGCGGCATCACTATGACAAGAAACGATGAAAACGGCAAGGCGGTATATGCCGATAACAAAACGCTCCACGATATAAGGCTTAAAATCGGTCTTGTGTTCCAGAACTTCAACCTGTTTCCGCATATGTCGGTGCTGAAGAATATCACAGAGGCACCCATCCATGTGTTAAAGCAGGATAAGGCACAGGCGGAACAGACGGCTATGGAGCTGCTCGGCAAAATGGGACTTGCGGATAAGGCAAACGAATACCCGTGCAATCTGTCGGGCGGTCAGCAGCAGCGTGTGTCTATCGCAAGAGCGCTTGCACTCAGCCCCGAGCTTCTTTTCTTCGATGAGCCGACATCTGCGCTCGACCCTGAGCTTACCGGCGAGATATTAAAGGTAATAAAGAGCCTTGCGGAAGAAAAGATGACTATGGTTATTGTAACTCACGAAATGCAGTTTGCAAGCGAGATTTCCGACCGTGTAATATTTATGGACGGCGGATATGTTATTGAGAACGGCACTCCCGACGAGGTATTCAACAACAGCCAAAATGAGCGTACACGTCAGTTCCTTGAAAGGTATCATTCCTGATATTACTTGACGATACCCGGCAATTATGATAAAATATCTGTTATACGTTTACGCACACAGTAATTATATGGAAGGAAACTAATATGAAGGTACTCCTGTTTTCAGAAGGTATGAACCTTATCAAAATATCCGGTCTTGGCAGAGCGATTATGCACCAGCAGAGAGCAATGGAGCTTAACGGCATAGAATATACGCTCGACCCTAAGGACAGCTACGATGTTGTTCACATAAACACGCTCGGACTGAAATCTAAGCATCTTGCGAAAAAAGCAAAAAAGGCGGGCAAGAGAGTGGTGTACCACGCTCACTCAACGCAGGAGGACTTCCGTAATTCGTTTATCGGCTCGAATCTTATTTCGGGGCTTTTCAAGAAGTGGATATGCAGCTGCTACCGCAGGGGCGATGTTATAGTGACTCCGACCGAGTATTCAAAGTCGCTGATAAGAGGCTACGGGCTGACCGCTCCGATCTATGCCGTATCCAACGGTATTGACCTTGCGAGATATGAGCCTAAGGAAAACGACAGGGAAGCATTCCGCAAAAAGTTCGGTTTAAAGGACGATGACAAGGTCGTAATCTCCGTAGGACTTTACTTTGAACGTAAGGGCCTTCTCGATTTTGTTCAGATGGCAAAGGATATGCCCGACTATAAGTTTATCTGGTTCGGCAAAACTCCGCTTTACAGCGTGCCGCACAAGATAAGAAAGGCGGTAAAGACAAAGCTGCCGAATCTGACATTTGCTGGCTATGTACAGCCCGATGAGCTGAAACAGGCTTATGTCGGCTGTGACGTGTATATATTCCCTACCTTAGAGGAAACAGAGGGCATAGTGCTTCTTGAGGCGCTTGCGGCAAAGGCAAACGTTATTGTCCGTGACATACCGGTATTTGACTGGTTAAACGGCGGTACAGATTGCTATAAGGCAAAGGATAAGGACGAATTCGAGCGTATGATAAAGGAGATTTATGAGGGCAAGCTCCCGTCACTGCGTGAGAACGGACGCAAGGCTGTTGAAAATATGGATATAAAGAAGATCGGCGAAAAGCTGGTGAAGATTTATAACGGCACCGCCGAGGGCGGAGATTGATAAAAGCGCCAAGATACTCTATTGACATAAAAACGGATACTCTCAAAAGAGTATCCGTTTTTTTATGCTATTTTTTAATATCAACAAACACAAGCTCCGGTCGGTTGAATATCCTCGGCACCGCTATCAATGTTGACGGCTTCCAAAGCCCTCTGCTGACAATATGGGCGGTGTCGCCGTGCATATAAACGCCTGCCGTGTATTTTGGGAATACTCCCTGACCGGGCGCAAAAACGCCGTCAATAAGTCCGGGTATTCTCCACTGACCTCCGTGAGCGTGACCCGACAGAACTATATCAAAGTTGCCCTTTAAGTATTCGTCTATCTGTTCGGGAAAGTGAGCGATAAGTATTCTTGTACGCTTGCTGTCTTTTTCCGAAGTCACGGCATCAAGCTGGTTTACAAGCTCGCCGTTTACCTCGTCATAGGTGTGAGCGTCGTATATTCCGCAGATTTCGGTTTCGTTTCCGTTGATATTAATGACCGTACCGTTTCCTTCAAGCACGGTAACTCCGAAGTCCGACATCTGCTGTTTTATCCTTGCGCTGTCGCCCCTTGCATTTTCGTGGTTTCCGATAGTGTAGAAGCACGGATAACGCTTTACGAGATATTTCACAAGAATGTATGAGTTTTCGGGCAGGTCGTCCTGCGTTTTATCCGCAAGATCTCCGCCGAATACGACTATATCGGGTTTTGCACCGTCTATCGCATTTTTAAGCTCCGACTGACTTTTCCCGAAAAGGCTGTTGTGCAGGTCCGAAACAAATGCAATGCGTACAGGCGATGATACTTTCCCGCTTTTTATCTCGTAGGTCGTTGTCTGCAGCCGCATATCACAGGCGACAAGTCCAAAAGCGGCAAGAGCCGCTCCCGCAACGCCTGCGGCACAGCCTATAGCTATTCTTTTCTTTGTCTTTTTTGTGAGCGTAAAATCACCTCTTAATATCCGCCAGAGCCGTCAAGGCTGGGGTCATTTTCTATCCAGCTTTCAACATTGATGACCTTGTATTCGTTTGCTGAGGTGCGGATAAATACATCCTTGATACCTGCGTTTATTATAAGACGCTTACACATTGAGCAAGGCTCAACCTCTCCGCAGAGCGTGCCGCCTGAGGTCATATCGTGACAGGCAAGGAAAAGCGAAGAACCTATCATATCCGTCCTTGAAGCACTGATTATGCAGTTTGCCTCTGCGTGAACCGAGCGGCAAAGTTCATAACGCTGACCTTTGGGAACATTCAGCTTTTCACGGGTGCATATTCCGAGGTCGGAACAGTTTTTAAGGCCTCTCGGCGCACCGTTGTATCCTGTGGCGATTATCTCATCGTTGTGTACTATTATTGCACCGAAATTCCTGCGCAGGCAGGTTCCACGCTCACATACCGTTTCGGCTATGTCAAGGTAGTAATTTATCTTATCTCGTCTTTCCATAGTTTAACCTTTCTGAAATAGGGCTGAGCTTATATCAAGTCTAATATAACACAAATACTGCCCTTTTGTCAATCGAAAACAGCAGGTATAAATATGAAAAACCGCCGTGAAAAAATCACGGCGGTAGTCTGTTGTAAACCTCTTGTTTACTAAAAAGTGGGGTCGCAGGGGCGGAGCCCCCGACAGGGACTAGGGGCGGTAGCCCCAGTAAAATCCCCCTTTCCGGGGAAAGGGGGCAAGGGGGATAGGGATAGTAAGTCAGAAGTTTATTTCAAAAACAGACTTCTTTTACGGACTTACCGCCGTGAAAAAATCACGGCGGTAAGCATTAATCTGTTTTCTTTGCGTCGGGGAGCATATACTTCTCACTGAAAACAGTGAACTTTTTGCGGAACTCCTCGTTGTTTGTAGCCTTGAGGTCGCTGATATAGCTGTGTGTGTCAAAGCTGTTGTCGTGTATCTGTATCATACAGACGGCGATGTTGGAGCAGTGGTCTGCCACTCTTTCGTAATTCGTGATAAGGTCAGTCAGTACAAAGCCCATTTCAATGGTGCATTTGCCTTTACGCAGACGCTTGACGTGTCTGTTTCTTATCTCGGTACGCAGATTGTCGATTACTTCTTCAAGAGGTTCAACCGATTTTGCCTGCTCAATATCTCCATGCTCGAACGCCGTAATGGCGGTATCGAGTATTTCGTTTAAAGCACCGTTGAAAATGTGTATTTCCTCAATAGCCTTCTTCGAGAACGAAAGGCCCTTCGTATGCATTTCCTTTGCACATTCACTAATATTGACAGCGTGGTCCGATATACGCTCAAAGTCGCTGATGCAGTGCAGCAGCATATTTACCGTCTGGCTGTCGCCGGGGGTAAGGTTCTTGGAACCCAGCTGTAACAGGTAACTGCCGAGCTTGTCCTCATAGACATCGACTTTTTCCTCGTTCTCGTTTACTATTTCGACATCGCGATCGTTATATTTGGACATAAGCCCCATTGAGAGCTTCAATGTATCTCTTGCACAGTCTGCCATTCTGACAGCTATTGACTTGCACTGCTCCAGAGCAACTGAGGGAGTTGCAAGGAAACGGGGATCGAGTATCTGGAACTCGTTAGCCGGAGCACTATCGTCCTTTTTGTCACGCACTGAGATATATGCGAGCTTTTCGAGCAGCTTCATAAACGGCAACCAGATTATCGTTGCAAAGATATTGAATACGCTGTGCATTATCGCTATGCCTGCCTGGTTTGCAGACTGTTCAAAGAACTCGAAGGGGAATATAGCATTTATTATATAGAACAGTATCATAAATACTATAGTGCCGATGAGGTTGAAGTAAAGGTGAACAAGTGCGGCACGCTTTGCGTTCTTGTTTGCACCGATTGCAGAAAGCAGTGCGGTAACGCAGGTACCTATATTCTGTCCCATGATTATAGGCAGGGCAGTGCTGTAAGTAACCGCTCCCGTAGCGCACATAGCCTGCAGTATGCCGACAGACGCAGACGAACTCTGAATAACGGCTGTAAGCACAGCGCCTGCAATAACGCCAAGCACGGGATTTGAGAACATAGTGAGAATGCTCTTGAACTGTTCGTTGTCAGCCAGCGGCGCAACGGCGGAACTCATTGTTTCCATACCGAACATAAGTATCGCAAAACCCATAAGGATAGTACCTATATCCTTTTTCTTGCTGGATTTTGACATCATTATAAAGAAAATGCCGATTATCGCCAGTATAGGCGTGAAAGATGTGGGCTTGAGCAGCTGCATGAAAATGCTTTCACCCTGTATTCCTGTCAGTGACAACAGCCACGATGTCATAGTAGTACCTATATTGGCACCCATAATAACACCGATAGCCTGCGACAGCCTCATAATACCCGAGTTTACAAAACCGACTACCATTACTGTGGTTGCCGATGATGACTGGATTACCGCTGTGACTAAAGCTCCGAGCATGATGGCTTTGAAAGGGTTGGAGGTCATTTTTTCGAGAATTCGCTCAAGGCGGCTTCCCGATAGCTTTTCAAGGCCCTGTCCCATTGCGTTCATACCGAACAGGAACAGCGCAAGTCCTCCGACCATAGTCAGAATGCCGAAAATATCCATAGTTTTCCTTTCCAGACTTGTCTTCTTTTGATTTTTTTGCTTTGCCGTCGGATATGCGGCAAGCGTTTTCTTTTGTTCTTATGCCGTATCCGTCTTACTTTGCCGTTACATCTTTGTAACGGCGATATTACAGCCGGATTACAGCTTCTTTACTTAAAACACACAGACTTATCCCCGTGAATAAGGTTTTCGTCTTATACGGGGGTCCGCTTTATATCAGATTTTATATTACGGCAAGCGTGAATACAACTGTGCCGAACGTATATTCTACGGGTATTGTAAGCGTGAACTTCGATTTTATACCGCTTACAGCCGATGATGTGGCCGTTTCCGGCGGATTAAGTCCTATTTCCTTGCCTGTAGTTTCGGAAATATTGACGTTATAAAGACCGTTGCTGAGGTTTAAGAATTCGCTGATAGCGTCATTTGCATAGTCCATATCGGTTATTTCTTCCTCTGCAAAACGGCTTGCAAATACTGCGGCCGCCTTGTTGTCGGCTGTTATAGCCGATACTGCGTTGAAATCGCCGCAAAACTCCTGTATGACCGCCGTATCGTTGCTGTCTGTAACGGCTGACTGTAAGGGGGTAAAATCATCGCCTACAAAACGGATAAGATTCTTGAACAGAACATTTACATATTCAGAGCAATAATCCTTGTATTCGCCCTCGATAGCGAAGAAAGAAGAAATAACGTTTTCTGTCTTTTCGTTGCTTTCGCTGCTGAAGTCCTTGTCGGTAAGTCTGTTTTCTTTTTTGTAGTCGTTGAGAACGGTTTCAAACTCCTCGTTTGTAAGACAGCCCATATCAACGAGCGCCTGTCCGAGTAAAAGGCATCCGGTCTTCTGGCTCGAAAGAAGCTCTTCGACTTGCGCTTCGGTAAGATAGCCCATATCAACGGCAATATCGCCTATTCTCTTGTCTACTGTTGCCTGCTTCTTATGTACTGCATCAACCTGCTTTGCCGTCATATAGCCAGCGTTGATGGCAAGCACGCCCAGCTTTACTCTTGTTGTGTCCTTCTTTTCGAGTGCAACACGGAGATTTGCGGGTGAAACGATTTTCCTGTTTAACAGATAGCTGCCGAAAAACTGTGTGAACATCGCTTAAGCCTCCTTTTTGAAATAGTTGTCAAGGAGCTTGTAAAGCTGTTCTTCGTCAACAGGTTTCTGTAAAAAGTCGTTAGCGCCGAGCTTGATAGCCTCGGAGAGATTACCTACGGTGCCGACCGATGTAGCCATAATAACAACGGCGTCGGGCGAATTTGTCTTGATCAGCTTGAGTGCTTCAACTCCCGAAAGCTCAGGCATTACAATGTCCATAAAAGTAACATCGGGTACGATGTCTGCAAACTTTTCAACTGCCTGCGCACCGTCGCTTGCTTCAAAAATCTGAGTGAAGCCGTATGCGGTAAGAAGTTTTTTCATCTTGTTTCTGACCATCATTGAGTCATCGCATACAAGAACCTTTGCTTTTGAAATATTTTTTTCCATATTTCTTTTCCTTCCTGACCTCTGAATTTATATCATAATAATATTTACCCGTTTTAAACGCCGAATACAAACAGATAGCTCAGCGCAAACCATTCCCGTACCCAGTAAACAGGAACAAGATACCACGGCGTAGCGGCACTGACGCATTTAACGTCATAGCCCAGACTTTCGGCTTGCAGCCTCGCCCGCCACTGATGAAAGCCGTCGGTCACGATGGCTATTCTGAGCGGCTTCCCACTGTCTTCAAGTATCTGTTTTGAAAACAACAGGTTTTCGTAGGTGCTTGAAGACTTGTCCTCTTTTGTGATACGGTTTTCCGATATGCCGTCATTCACGAGTGCCTCATACATCGCCTCAGCCTCGCTGATATGCTCGTTATCGCCCTTACCGCCGGAAACGATGCAGTCGGCCTTCGTATCCGCCGACAGATAGCTGCAGGCTGCGTCAAGGCGGCGTCTGAGCATAAGGCTCGGACCGTCACGTCTTACCTGACAGCCAAGCACTATTACCGTGCGTGAGCCGTCCTTTTCGGGTGCGTCGTTCATATTTGCGACCATAAAAGCCGAGAGCGTTATCGCATATACCGCAAGCACACCGTATATTATAAGCACGGCACGGAAGATATATCTCACCGCTTTTTTGGCGTTGCTGAACAGCTTCGGGGTGAATATGCCGAGAAGCACAGTTACACCGCCTATCACAAACCCGAAATAAGAGCCTGTGTTAAGCGTTCCGCTGAAAAGCGGTATTATGAACATTGCCAGTACCGCCGCACCTGTGACGATGAGCGTATATGACAGTATCCTTACCGGTTTTGATGAGCAGTCCGAAATTCTGACCATATCGCTTCTTACTTTGAAAGGAGTTTCTTTACTCTCTGCATAGCTTCAACCGTGTTTTCGTGAGTGCCGAATGCAGTAAGTCTGAACCAGCCGTCGCCGTTCTTGCCGAAGCCTGCACCGGGAGTGCCGACAACCTCGGCTTCGTTCAGGAGCTTGTCGAAGAATGTCCAGCTGTCCATTCCGTCGGGGCATTTGAACCAGATGTACGGGCTGTTCTTGCCGCCTGTATACTTGATTCCAAGCTCGTCAAACGTTTCGCTCATAACCTTTGCGTTCTGCATATAGTAAGCTATTGTAGCTCTTGTCTGCTTGTAGCCTTCTTCTGTGAATACAGCCTCTGCGGCACGCTGAACGGGATAGGAAACGCCGTTGAACTTGCTTCCCTGTCTTCTGCACCATAACTGCATAAAGCTGATTTCTTCGCTTGTGGGAGTTTCAAGCATAAGCTCCTCGGGGATTACGGTATAACCGCATCTTGTACCGGTAAAGCCTGCTGTCTTGGAAAGCGAGCATATCTCTATAGCGCACTTTCTTGCTCCTTCTATCTGGAAAATCGAGCGGGGAAGTGTTTCATCGGAGATAAACGCTTCATAAGCCGCATCGAAAATGATTACCGATTTATTCTTTATAGCATAGTCTACCCATACCTTGAGCTGTTCTTTTGTATAAACAGAACCTGTGGGGTTGTTAGGTGAGCAAAGATAGATAAGACCGGGTTTCATGGATTCGTCGGGCATAGCGGCAAATCCGTTGTCTTCCGTAGAGTTTACATAGTGAACTGTTCTTCCGCCCATTACGTTTGAGTCAACATATACAGGATATGCGGGGTCTGTTACGACAACGTCCTCGTTTTCGCTGAAGATGTCGCCTATATTGCCGCAGTCGCTCTTTGCACCGTCGCTTATCAGCACTTCTTCGGGAGAAATGGTTACGCCGAAGCTCTTATAGTAGCCTGCAACCGCTTCACGAAGGAAGTCGTAGCCCTTACCGCTGTCCTCATAACCTCTGAATGTTTCCTTTACGCCCATTTCATCAGCGGCCTTCTTCATAGCCGCAACTACAACGGGAGCCAAAGGCTGTGTAACGTCGCCTATACCCATCTTTATAATTTTATTATCGGGGTGAGCGGCAATGTACTCTCTTACTCTCTTGCCTATTTCGATAAAAAGATAGCTTTTCTTGAGATTTAAAAAGCCCGGATTCATCTTTGCCATTTGCGTTAAGTTTCCTTTCTTTCTGTAATCGGTGTGTCTTTATATCGACACAGATATACACAATATCATTATATCCGCTGTAATCTCAAAAGTCAAGAAATAACGGCACTTAAAACTATCCAAATAATAAGAGCGTTTTACGGTAATTTTACTCAAAATTCAGAAAATGCGGGCAGAACTACACTTATTTAATATAATTTCTGCGATACATCTTGAAATTCCTGCGTAAATAGTGTATAATTTTGAATGTGTGGCGTTCCCGAAAAGTTAATATTACGTTAAACGGAACGTGGCATAATTACAGTCAGAATCGGCATATAGCCGTATAAATTCCCGGAAGGAAAAAAACAGATGTTGCATATAGGACTTGATGTAGGTTCAACTACCGTTAAAATTGCGGTGCTGGACGATGAAAATAATGCCGTATACAAGAATTATCAGAGGCATTATTCGGATATAAAAAAGACAATTGCAGAGGTTCTCGGCGGATGCCTTGAAACCATAGACGAGAAGAATGTGACCGTTGCGGTAACAGGCTCCGGCGGTATCTCGGTATCGCACTGGCTCGGAATACCATTTGTACAGGAGGTTTCCGCAGGAACAACGGCGATACAGACATTCATTCCTCAGACAGACGTAGCTATCGAGCTTGGCGGCGAGGACGCAAAGATTACATATCTCACAGGCGGTATCGAACAGCGTATGAACGGCTCGTGCGCAGGCGGTACAGGTGCGTTCATCGACCAGATGGCTTCGCTTCTGAATACCGATATAACAGGCATAAACGAGCTTGCAAAGGACTACACAACTATATACCCCATTGCGTCACGCTGCGGTGTTTTCGCAAAGTCGGATATACAGCCGCTGCTTAATGACGGTGCTAAAAAGAGCGATGTTGCCGCATCAATATTCCAGTCGGTCGTAAACCAGACGATAAGCGGACTTGCCTGCGGCAAGCCGATAAGAGGACACGTTGCGTTTCTCGGCGGACCGCTTCACTATCTTTCGGAGCTTAGAAAGCGTTTCATCGAAACGTTACAGCTTGACGATGAACATATAGTGTTCCCGCCCGACGCAAATCTGTTTGTCGCTATGGGCGCATCTCTTGCGGAAAACCGTGAGGAGCTTTCTGTGGACAAGCTGAGGGACGATCTTAAGGCGCTTGCTAATGTCGAGGTACACGAGGTAGAAAGACTTGCGCCCTTGTTCAAAGACGAGCAGGAGCTTAAAGAATTCTGCGACAGACACGCAAAGGCGGTTATTCCTGTAAAAGAACTGTCTGAAGCCGAAGGCCCCTGCTATCTTGGTATAGATGCAGGCTCTACCACAACAAAAGCTACTCTTATAAATAAAGACGGCGATATTCTCTATTCTCACTACGGAAACAATATGGGCGATCCGCTAAAATCCGTGATTGAGATAGTAAAAGACGTATATTCGAAAATGCCCGAAAAGGCATATATAGCAAAGTCGACCGCTACAGGCTACGGCGAGCATCTTATAAAGGCGGCACTCGGCGTTGATTTCGGTGAGATTGAAACAATGGCGCACTACAAGGCAGCTGAGAAGATTCTGCCCGGCGTTGAGTTTATCCTCGACATAGGCGGTCAGGATATGAAGTGTATGCGTGTAAAGGACGGAGAAATAGAGAGCATACTTCTTAACGAGGCTTGCTCATCCGGTTGCGGCTCGTTTATCCAGAACTTTGCAAATGCGCTCGGTATGCAGCCCGAAGAATTTGCCCAGATAGGCCTTTCAGCAAAAAGCCCAGTTGACCTCGGTTCACGCTGTACAGTATTTATGAACAGCCGTGTAAAGCAGGCTCAGAAGGAGGGTGCAAGCGTTGCGGATATATCCGCAGGACTTTCCTATTCTGTAGTTAAGAACGCTCTGTTCAAGGTTATCAAGATCCGTGACCCGAAGCAGATGGGCGAAAAGATAATAGTACAGGGCGGTACGTTTCTTAATAACTCGGTACTTCGTGCCTTCGAGCTTACCTGCGGACGTGAGGTAGTACGTCCGGATAAGGCAGGTCTTATGGGCGCATACGGAAGTGCGCTTGTCGCTCTGTCCCGTGACGACGGCAAGGGCAGTACGTTAGCTCCGCTTGAAAAGCTTGAAAACTTCACTATTCAGAAAACAACCGCACGCTGCGGCAGATGTTCAAATAACTGCCTGCTTACTATCAGTAAGTTTGCAGACGGAACAAGATACATAACGAACAACCGCTGTGAGCGTGGCGCAGGTCTCGGAAGCAAGAGCAAGGAGCTTTTACCCAACCTGTTCGATTATAAATACAAGAGATTGTTCGACTATGAGCCGCTCGACCCCGAAACAGCGCCGAGAGGTGTAGTCGGAATTCCCCGTGTGCTCGGACTTTACGAGAACTATCCGTTCTGGTTCACGCTGTTCACAAAGCTCGGCTACAGCGTAAAGCTGTCGCCTAAATCAAGCCGTGAGATATATGACAGAGGTATCGAAACGATGCCCTCAGAGTCGGTATGTTATCCCGCAAAGCTGTCACACGGACATATAATGTCGCTTCTTGACGAGGGCGTGAAGTTTATATTCTACCCTGCGCTTCCCTATGAAATGGATAACGGCGGCGGAGGAGACAACCATTATAACTGCCCCGTTGTCGCAACATACAGCGAGGTTATAAAGAACTCCGTACCCGAGCTTCGTGCAGATGATATAACTTTTATGAACCCGTTTTTGCCTATTTATGACGAGGACAGAATGCTTGAACGTCTTATCGAGGAGTTCATGCCGCTCGGAATAGGCGGAGCGGAAATAGGCGTTGCGCTCAAAGCCGCCTATGAGGAGGACAGACGCTTCAAGGATGATATACGCTCAAAGGGCGAAGAAGTGCTTAAGATGCTCAAGGAAAAGGGCAAGAAGGGCATCGTTCTTGCAGGCAGACCTTATCACGTTGACCCCGAAATAAATCACGGTATCCCCGAAATGATAAACGGCTACGGCTTTGCTGTGCTTACAGAAGACAGCGTTGCACATTTAGGCACGGTAGTACGTCCTATCCGTGTAGTTGATCAGTGGATGTACCACACAAGACTTTATGCGGCGGCTACGCTTGTAGGTCAGACACCGGAGCTTGAGCTTGTACAGCTCAACTCATTCGGCTGCGGACTTGACGCTATCACAACAGACGAGGTACAGGAGATACTGCAGGGCTACGGCAGAATGTACACCGTACTGAAGATAGACGAGGTAAATAATCTCGGTGCGGCAAGAATAAGACTGCGTTCGCTTATCTCGGTAATGGAGGAGCGTGAAAGAAACGGTATAAAGCCCGTACCGAAGTACAAGGGTTATATCCGTCAGCCTCTGTTCACGAAGGAAATGAAGAAGGACTATACGATTATAGCTCCTCAGATGTCGCCGTATCATTTTGAACTGCTTGAACAGGCATTCCGCTACTCAGGATATAATGTTGAGATACAGAAGAACTATTCAAAGGAAGTAGTAGACGAGGGATTAAAGTACGTCAACAACGATGCCTGCTACCCGGCTATTATCACTATAGGTCAGCTTCTCTATGCGCTCAATCACGGCAAGTATGACAAGGACAAGGTAGCGGTGCTTATCACACAGACGGGCGGTGCCTGCCGTGCCACAAACTATGTCGGTATGCTCAAAAAGGCGCTGAAGGACGCAGGACTTGACAATGTTCCGCTGATTTCGCTGAACGTTGTCGGAATGGAGAAGAATCCCGGCTTCACGCTGACGCTTCCGCTGATATACCGTGCGTTCATATCGGTAATTTACGGAGATCTGCTCAGCCGTTGCGTATACCGTGTACGTCCTTACGAGGCTGAAAAGGGCGCAACGAACAAGATGTACGAGAAGTGGAACGAAAAGCTGAAGGGCGAGATAAAGAGCCTGTCGCTTGCACGTTTCAATAAGAATGTAAAGGCTATCGTTGCCGACTTTGATTCTATTCCCACGCTTGATATTGAAAAGCCCCGTGTCGGAATCGTCGGCGAGATACTTGTAAAATACCACCCCGCCGCAAACAACAACGTTGTAGAGCTTGTCGAGGCTGAGGGTGCAGAGGCGGTAGTACCCGACCTTATGGGATTCATCTACTTTATCTGCGACCACGCAAATTCACGCCACGAGCTGCTTACCGTTTCCGGTGCAAGATATAAGCTGAGCAATATGGCTATAAAGCTGATTGAATTTATGCAGAAGTCATATAAGGGAGCGATAGAAGGCACTAAGTTCGGCTCATTTATGAAGATAAGCGATATGAGAAAGCTCGTCAAGGGCGTTGTATCGACAGGTAACATAGCAGGCGAGGGCTGGTTCCTGTCTGCTGAGATGATAGAACTTATCCACAGCGGAGTAAACAATATAATCTGTATGCAGCCGTTTGCCTGCCTGCCCAACCACGTTACAGGCAAGGGCATAATCGGAGAACTGCGCAGACAGAACCCCGAATCCAACATCATAGCCGTTGACTATGACCCCGGCGCATCGGAGGTAAATCAGGTCAACCGTATCAAGCTGATGCTGACGCAGGCATTCAGACAGATGCGTGAGAAGAAGCTCCCGACAGAAGAAAATATTGTCGCACCGGAAGCAAAGGTGAAAATCAACGATAAATATTCCGCACTCGATGTTTAAGTGCAGTTAATAACCTTGTGTTATTCTGTGAATGTAACATAAACCCGACAGAAGAAAGGCAAATATTATGGCAGAAATGAAATTCAGCACAAGCTCATCGGACACTAAGGAATTCAATGGGAAGAAAGCAGGAAAGATAGCTGTTATCGCTGTTATTGCGGTAGCACTGATTATCGTTTTGTTCAACTGCTTCTCGATAGTAAACGAAGGCTTTATCGGCGTAAAGTACACATTCGGAAAGATAACGCAGGACAATCTTGCACCCGGTCTTAACTTCTGCATACCCTTTATAGAGGAGATAAGACAGGTCGATACAAGAGAGCAGATCTATTCGGTAACGGACGACGCTTATACAAGCGACACGCAGACGGTAGAGTCGTTACAGCTTAAGCTGAACTACAGATATGACAGCGCAAAGCTCTCCGATATAATAAGAAATGTCGGAATTGACAACGTAGAGTCAAAACTGCTTGTTCAGAACGTAGCGAAAATATCAAAGAACGAAATAGGTAAAGTAAAGGCGGAGGAGCTTGTACAGTCAAGAGCCGATGTTCAGCAGACTATACAGCAGGAGCTTACAAATACGCTTGCTCCCAGCGGAATAATCGTTGTTTCATTTGCAATAGAGAACCTTGCGTTTGACGAAGCGTTTGAAACATCCATACAGGCTAAGGTTATAGCCGCACAGGACGCTCTCAAGATGGAGAACAAGACAAAGGAAAAAGAGGAAGAAGCAAAGCAGGTCGTTATCGCCGCACAGGCAAAGGCTGACAGCACAAAGCTCGAAGCGGACGCACAGGCTTATGCTATCCAGGCTGTACAAAAACAGCTTGAAACAAGCCCCAACTACATTGATTATATGAAGATAAACAACTGGAACGGCCAGTTACCTCAGATAATCGGTGACGGTGTAAATCCTTTCGTAAATCTTGACAGCAGTGCAAACAGCACAGAAAGCAAGAGCGACAAGAGCGACAGTACATCTAAGAGCAACTGACGGTCTTGCAAGGCGGAATAAGGAATTTTGAAATACGCCCATAGGGCAACCTCAATTTTTCATTTTTTAATATCAGGGGAGGGGAATACCCTCCCCGCAGTCTGCCGAAAAACCTATATATTTTTGAAAATGGGGTTTGG